>BNJS01001610.1_pt1 | contig 73475 bp, 109 predicted proteins | sample 8540461 | NCBI WGS metagenome assembly BNJS01 (sample SAMD00202454, study PRJDB9452) | human saliva metagenome | isolation source: human saliva | place: Japan
CTTTCAGACGACCTTTTTCGTACTCAATCCTTACCATCAAGCTGCGTTGTCCCGAATCCGCTGCTGACGCAGCAGTGCGTCTATGCTCGGTCCGCGTCCGCGGAAGGCTTCGAAGGATCTCGCCGCGCTGCAGAGCCGCCGACGGCGAGGATTTCCCTGCCAGAAGCGTTTTGCCTCGTGGCGGCGATTTTGTCGTCGCTTTCTTCCAAAAGGCGGCGTGGGCGTCGAAGCTGAGGACTTCGGCCCATGTGCGTAGCTGTAATAGCCTGGCGGAGTGCAGCCGCCGGCGGGCGACGATGTGGCCGAAAGCTGCTGGCGAAGCGCGCTGCATTCTGGCGGCTGGATGACGGCGACTTCTTTGGCGACGCTGTCTAAAAACCTGCGGCCAGTTTTCAGATCGACCTTCGCTCGTCTTCGCTGTAAATGGTCAGTGTCGAGGAGGGCGAACTCCATCTGGCGGACGAGCACGTGCCGCGTTGGAAGTTTTTGCGAAGCGAGCATTTTGTCGAAGAGTTCTTTCGGCGAGAGCTCGCCGGTTTCTTCGTCGGCGGACATTTGTGCCAAGACGTCGGTATTCCCAGACGAAAGTTTTCCACTACGCTGTGCTGGAGCAGCTCGACTCGCGTCCCTCTGACGCCGCTGATGCGGGACCACGCCCAGCTCCGTCCGCGGGTGAGCGGGTGGTGCAGGCCGTGGCCGCTTTCGTGGAAGTAAGTTTCGATCATGGTGCGGGCGTCTGCCGCCGACGGGCGGGAAGAATGTGAAGTTGCGAACGGGTAGGCGGTGGTGAGCGGTTGCGCAGTGCCGTCGGCGAAAGCGGCGGCGGCTGTAGTCGTTCATCCACGCGCCGCCGCGTTTGCCTTCGCGGGCGTAGAGGTCCATAGACGCCGCTCATGGTTTTGCCGTTTTGCCCAGCTCGCAGTAGCGCACGTCTTTGTGCCAGACGGGAACGGTTTTTCGGCGAACCCGATGCCCGTGAGTTTTGATTTGGGCGAACAGGCCTGCCAGGACTTTGTTGACGGGGAAGTATTTTTGACTTCGGTTTCGCTGAATGCGTGTTGGCTTCGCGCAGTTTGTTTCGCTGGCGTAGCTCAAATCCCACGGCTGCGGGTCGGCGAGGTTCAGGCGTTCGCGGGCGAAGGCTTTGACTTCGGCGAGGTCTTTTTCGGCGTAGGGTTTGGCGCGGCGGGCGAGGTCGTGCAGGAAGGTGAGGACTTGTTCGGGCGTGTCCTGCCATTTTGGTTGCCAATGATAGCTCGGCGTAGTTTTTGAAGCCGAGCAATTTGGCGGTTTGCAGGGCGTTTTCGAGCGTGCGGTTGATGTTGGCGGTGTTGTCGAATTTGCCGTCGTCTCGAAAGTTCGCTGGCGCGGGTAACGTAGGCGCGGTAGATTTGTTCGCGCAGTTCGCGGTTGTCGGCGTATTGGATGACGGCGAGGTAGTGCGGAATCTCGCAAACCGATTTTGTAGCCTGTTTTGCCTTCGCTTTGCGCGGCGGCGGCAAACATGGCGAGCGAGTCTTCGAGGATGCCGGCAAGCGGTGCGGCGTCGCGTCAAAGCCAGAGGGCGAAGCGCGTCGGTTGCGTCTAAGACGTTTTGCGAGAATTTGGCGGAGAGTTGCGCGCCTTTCGGTTTGCAGTTTTCGCCAGCTCTGCCTGTTGCTCGCTGGCGGCAATTCCGCGCCGCTGAGGACGAAATCGCGCAGGTCGTGGTTGAGCTTTGGTGTGCAGGGGAGAGGGTGGCGAATTCAGAGTTTTTGATGGCTTTTGAAGCGGTTGTACAGCTCGATGTCTTGTCCGATTTCGGTGAAGAAGACGGTGATTTCGGGCATCAGTTCGTTATAGACGGCGCGCAGTCTCGGGCGTATCGACGACTGGAGTTGAGGTGCGACACGACGCCCCAAATCCCGCCGACGCGTTCGGTGATGTCGGTCAGACGCCTCGACGGTGTTTCGCCCAGTCGGTGTGCGTTTGGGCTTTGACTTCGGCAATCTGCGCGCGCGCTTCGGCGATGGCGGTTTGCAGGGCGGGTTTGATGTCGGCGCTGGATGGCGTCAAAACGTCTTCGCCCAAATGGACAGCAGCACGTTGTCGGTCATGGATGGGATTCCTTTGTGTGGGTGGCGGGTTCGGACGAGGTCGTCTGAAAAATGGCTGCCGCCTGAGTCAACGGGAAAATGGGGATACTGTGTGTCTAGGGCGTTTTAGGTTCGCCGTTCGGGCGAACTCGATTGTGTTTTTCAGACGACCTGTTGTGTATTCGGGGTCGTCTGAAAACGATGGGGCAAACGATAGGGAGATATAGTGCCATCTCGTCGGGCTTTAAAAGCGTCTTTTCCCTGTTTTTACGCCATTCTGCGCCGCGCGGGTTGGATTTGAGCGGGGCGGCGAGGTCGAGGCTCATCGGTGCGCCGGCGGGGGCGAAACGGCTTGTGCGACATTGGTTTGCAGCGAATCGGCAAACGCGCCGCGATAGATTTTCGCGCCTTGGTGGGTCAGGCTGGATTGACGTCGACATAGACTTGCGCTGCCGATTTGCTGCCACAGGCGGCAGAAACGTAGCGTCTTCGGAAAGGTAGCGTTTGCTTTTCGGATCGACCATGCAGTCGAAGAAGCGGTAGTGCAGCCCTTTGTCTTCGCGCTTTGTAGTCGCTGTCGGAGATGTAGTTCAGCTCGGGGTAGGCTGCCATCATTTTTCGAACACGCTGCGTTTGATGACCATGAATCCGGTCGGCGCGTCATCGACTTTCATAAAGCCTTCTTCATCGACGCGCAGGACGATTCTCGCCGTTTTCGCTTTTTATCGCCTGTGCTGACGGTGAGGCGGTGTACATCCGCTCGAAAGTCCGCTTTGGTCGTGCCGGCGGGAACGCCTTCGTCAGGCCAGTTTTCGCGTTTCAGCGGATAAATGCCAGCTACACGTCTCTTTATCCGCCAAAAAGCAGGCGGTAGAACGCTTCGGCGGAGAAGCCAATGTCGGAGTCTATCCAGAAAGAGGTGCGTCCATTCTTTGGTTTTCCAAGAAAGGTCGCCACGCAATTATTGCGCGCGCGGGTAATCAGGCTCTCGCCGCGCTGCATCATCACTTGCAGCGGCCAGCCGTTTTGCGCGCTGGTGTGTGACGAGTGTTGAGCAGCGAAAGGACGTATTATTGGGAAATATTTCCCGTCGTGGCTGGGGGTCATGATGACGGGGGTACATTTTGTGCGTAAGGGCGGATTCGGGCAACATATAGTATTTTCCTGATTATTAATAGATTATGGGGTTAGCTTGAGGGTTTAGCAGGCGGTATTGTAGCGCGCAAAAACTCATCCAACACCGCCTGCTGGATTTCTAAACGCTTCGCCACGGGCGAGGGCATAGCGCACGATGATAAGGTACACTTGTCGTCATGCGGCACGCGGGTTACGCGCGCGGCTGGGCGGCAGGGGTAATGAACAGCTTCTCCGCCTGCACGTTTTTCCAAATGCCGCTGGATGGCGGGTACACTAAGGTTGGCAACAAAGGCTCCAATACGGCTTTCAGACGACCTACAATCACATCCGAATCCAAATGAATCGGCACGGGAATCTGCACCGTATGGATCACGATAATCGCCCAAGATATTGTCGCGGCGGACTGGAATGGTTCAAAAGCAGGCTGTTGGGAAACGATAGCGTTTTTACCTCGAAAGCTGCCTGACCAGCGGGTTCGGCCGATCTGCATCATCAACGTGTCAAAAGATTAATATCGACCACCGCCCGCGCAGGCCGTTCACTTCAATATAGTCGCCGACCGAATATTGCTTTTCGTTACCGAGCGCAAGATGCTGCCCGACAAACACATAATCAGTTCCTTCTGTCGCCACCACAATCGCCGCCGCTACGGCAAACATCGACAGCGCCAGCGTCTGGATTTGAGTCGCCCAAATTACCGCCAGCCCGAAAATCGTTAAAATCAGCGTCAGATTGCGGCTGAGTACCAAGGAGCGGCGTTTTTCCTCGATGCTGTAATGCGGGTGGCGGCGCAGATACAGGTTCAGCAAAACGCCCCGCAAAACCAGCAGCGCCATGACCATCAGCACCGATTCCACCACTTCCTCGCGTACTGGCAGAGTATGCAGCCATTGCCGTACTGTGTCCTACATAGTGTAAAAATCCTATATTTATCTTGATATTGTTTTCAGACGACCCTATACGCATTATCGGAACGGACTGCCGAGCCGCCTAAAAAATGACATTATAAATGATAACGAATGGGGAGGTCGTCTGAAACATCCGCAAGAGTCATAACATCGAAAATGGCGCGTTCAGACGACCGTTAAAGTCTATGATGATATACCGTAACACTATGTTAATAAAGAAGAAATTGTTTACTGAACTGCCAAAAAGGATAACATAGAGACCGTAACCCAAAGGGTTTGAATTAACCATCGATAACGAGGAATCAAAATGACTTGCAAAATCCACGATCATCACGACCATACCCATGGCGCCGGTTGCTGCCATACCGCCATCAAACACGGCGATCACACCGACTATCTGCACGACGGTCATCTGCACCACGAACACAACGGCCATTACGACGAACACAGCTTAAGCGTCAATGAAACCAATCCCGACGGCTGCCATCCCGTCGATACCTGCAAAGGCCACGTTCACGGCGAAGGTTGCGGCCATGAAGCCGTACCGCACGGCGATCACACCGACTACATCGTCAACGGCCGCCTGCACCACCAACACGGCGACCACTGCGACGATCACGGTCCGGTCGAGATTGTGAAGTAAGCGCAATAGAAGCGGTTTCTTCTGAAACTAGCGTTAGAACAAAGCGTCGTCTGAAAATGCTGCTTCCGTAAAAAACGGAATGGCGTTTTCAGACGACCTTTTGTGTTTTCCATCTTATTGGAAAGGCGGGAAGGGGAGAGGTATAGTGGATTAAATTTAAATCAGGACAAGGCAACGAAGCCGCAGACAGTACAGATAGTACGGCAAGGCGAGGCAACGCCGTACTGGTTTAAAGTTAATCCACTATAAATGGCTTTTATTTTTGTTTGTTAAACCAGGTTCTATTAGATAGTTATGCTCTATCGTTTATGATTTTCAATAAATCCGATAAGCTATCATCTTCTTTCCGCTGCAACCGTATATTTCTCTTGCGCCCATTCGCCTAAGTCAATCAATCGGCAGCGTTGACTGCAAAAAGCGCCGGTATTTGCTCTCTTCATTCCATATCACCGGCTTTTGACAGGTCGGACATTTTACAGTCGTTACTTTCAGTCATTATTTGTTCCTTTACAAATCATTTATGCTTTGTCTGTTGATTGAAATATTTCACGTTAGGGCAAGTGATGTACCAAATTTCGAGTTGCCGGAATATCCCAAATAAAACCTATGCAGTCCCTGAATTTTTGGGTCAATTCAGATAAAGTCCCTTCATTTTTCTAAGACATCATCTGCATAGAGCAGCCGCGTTTTTGTGGTTGGCCTGAGTGTTCATAATGCGCTTGATCTCTTCTGTATTCAAACCGCTTTTTGCTGAACGCGAAGAATTTGGGTTGCTTCCAGAAACGTCGATAACCAATACTCTATCGACAGCCGCTAAAAATTCCGGATTTTCAATCAGCAAAGGTACATCGATGATGCCGTATGCTGCGTTAGGATAGCGGGTTTTTGCCGATTTGATTTCATTTTAAAAATCAAAGGCAGCAACACCCTCTTCCAATCTTTTGGCTTTGAGGTCGTCTGAAAACAAAGATCCCTCAAAGCAGCACGGTTCAGACTGTTTTGGGTATGAAAAACTTTGTTGCAAAAAGACGGCGGATAGCCGGTAATGCTATACCGTTATCCGCCGTCAGGTTTCGACTCAGGGCGTCGGCATCAATGTGCGGAACACCCAAATCAGAAAAGATTTTTGCTGCTTGAGATTTCCGCCGCCGATACCACCCGTCAAACCTATCCATAAAGTCGTATTAAAAACCCTGATTTGGTCAGCCACCAAGTGACGGCACGATGTACCGGCTCGTTAGCTACCAGAATAATCCAGCCGGCAATAGCCAAACTCGGACCGAAAGCAAAATATTGTCGCTGGCAACCCGTCCGATAATCGCAGCAATCAGACCAATTAACGCTGCCATAAAGACCAATACAGGTAAAATGCGTCGCACCAAGCCATGCACCTAGTGCGGCCAGCAATTTAAAATCGCCGTTACCCATACCGATTTTTCCAGTCAAAAGCTTATAGATAAAACACAACAGCCATAAGCTCATATAGCCGAAAACTGCACCTAAAACGGCGGATTTTCAACGGCACGAATGTGCTATCCAAATTAAAACAGCAAACCTAACCATATCAACGGCAGGGTCAGGCTGTCAGGTGAAATATTGAGTATCTGCATCGATAAAGGTCAATGCAATCAATATTGCAGTCAATATCCACCCACCGAAATGCCGCCATCGTCCAGCCATGTTGCCACGCCACTACGCCAAACAATATACCGGTCAATAATTCTGATTAAGGGATAACGGATGCTGATGGGCGTTTTACACGAACCACATTTACCGCCAAGCATCAGATAACTGACAATCGGAATATTTTGCCGCGCAGCTTTTACCGAGGCATGACACTTAGGGCAGCGGGAACTCGGTTTCATCAAATTGAATGGTTGCTGCCTTCTTCCGTTAATTCAGGGTTGCAAAATGCTCTTTCGCAAACTGAGTCCAGCCGCGTTCCATCATGACAGGAACGCGGTAAATGACATAGAAAAACTTCCGATCAACAAACCAACGACGACAGATAATGGAATAGCAAATGGCGCTAATGTATCAAAGACTCCAACATATTAACCTACTACGTTACCGAGGTTAAACAGCGGCAGATACATTGCTACCAACAATGTTCCGATGATGGAGCCTAAAACTACCATAATGATGGGCTCCATCAGTGAGGATAATTGTGCTACAGAGTTATCAACCTTCATCCTCGTAAAACTCTGCAGCTTTTATTCAGCATATCATCAAGGGAACGGATTCTTCACCAATAGCGGCCATTTGAATAACCATATTGGGGAACATATCCGTACTTTTGCATACTCGAAGTCAAAGAAAGACCTTTGAGTAACTTTCGCACGAATGTCCTGTGTTGCCTCCTCATAAAGAATATTACCGGCTGCACCTGCTACTGAATCTAAAACTTCTACCAAAGGTACGCCTGCTGCAAACAAGGTGGAAGTGGTATGAGCTTTCAGCGAGCAATAGTTGCTTTACGGACAATTTGACTCAAAAATTGGTAAACGTAAAACCATTGCATCTATACGTTTCTGGAAATTTGGTGATTTTTCATGAAGTTTATAAACACCAAAACAAATGGCAATAACCATAACAATCATCAGCCACCCATATTCCACGAATATTTTTGGAAATATCCATAACAACTTTGGGTTAAACTAGGCAATTCAGCACCCATTCCAGCACAAACTTTACCAAATTCAGGTAATACCCAGCGCATCATTACAAAAGATCAATGCTATTGCAACAACAACAATAGAAATTGGGTAAGTCAGTGCGGTTTTCACTTTTTCTTAATGGCTTGCGTTTTTCTCTTTATATACAGCAAGTTTATCCAACAGGCTTTCCAAAAACACCGCCAGCTTCGCCGGCCGCAATCAGATTGCAATAAAAACGGTCGAAATATTTTTGGATATTTGGCAAATGATTTACCTAATGCACTACCTTGTTCCACATCTGCACGGACTTGCATCAACATTTCAGTCATGGATGGGTTGGAGTGTCCGCGTGCGACAATTTCAAAAAGCCTGCATTAAAGGCAGACCTGCTTTCATCATGGTGGCAAGTTGACGGGTAAAGACAGTGATGTCTTCCTGAGTAATACGACGCTTTTTAGTTGCCTTTACTTTACTGATACGTAAAGGGCGTATCCCGCGACGTTGGGAGCTTTTTACGCTTCTTCTTCATCTTTGGCGACTACTTCGCCTCCGGACTAATCTGATCCGTATTGGTATTTTTACCTTCAAACGTAAAACGTTTGCCTTTGTTTTTTGAGCGAATAAGTTTCTTTTTGCTCTGCTTGAGCCATTTTGTCATACCCTTTGGTTTAATGTTTAAGAATGAAGAAAACAAAAGTCCCCGTGTTTCTTCGATTCAATGGTTTAATCGTTAGTGTGAGCAATAACTTCTTCTAATGAAGTCAACCCTTGCATAACTTTTAATAAGCCTGCACGGCGTAAATCGACCATGCCTTCTTTTATAGGCCATGTTCATAATATCAACTTCCGTACCATTATTCATAATGACACGTTGCATTTCCTCGGTAATCGGCATTACTTCGTAGACACCGACACGGCCTTTAAAAGCGCTTTACCACGACAACTATCGCAACCGACAGGACGGTAGAGTTTCCAATCCTTTGCTAAATCCTCATCTGTAAATCCTGCTTTTTTTAATGCGGGAACTGGAGGACGTTCAACCTCACGCTTACAGCTCGAACACAGACGACGCAATAGTCGTTGCGCCATAATTAAGCTGACGGAACTGGCAATGTTGAATGGTGCAACCCCCATGTTCAACATACGGGATAGGGTCGCAGGCGCGTTATTGGTATGCAACGTTGAAAACACCATATGTCCGGTTTGTGCCGCTTTTGATGGCAATATCCGCGGTTTCCAAGTCCCGAATCTCACCTACCATGATAATGTCAGGTCTTGTCGCAAGAAAGATTTCAACGCCGCAGCAAAAAGTCAAACCTTGTTTGTCATTGACGTTGACTTGGTTGATGCCGGTAAATTAATCTCGGCCGGTCTTCTGCGGTGGAAATATTGACGTCTTCTGTATTTAAAATATTCAAGCAAGTATAAAGTGATACGGTTTTTACTGGAGCCTGTCGGACCTGTTACCAATACCATGCCATAAGGCCGATGAATGGCCTCTAAGCAGCATTTCTTTTTGGAAGGGTTCGAATCCCAGTTGGTCAATATTTAAGTTGCTGCATCAGAATTCAGAATACGCATTACCACTTTTTCACCAAAAAGCGTAGGTAACGTACTTACACGAAAAATCAATGGGGCGACCGTGTCTTTATGGAAAGCAATCTGAATACGACCATCTTGCGGTACGCGTTTTTCCGAAATGTCCAAACGCGCCATTACTTTGATGCGTAAGTTAGCTGTCCGCGTACAGCAACAGGGGTTGAACCACTCCTTAGCTGTCCATCTACACGAAAAACGGACACGAGCCATTTGTTCATAAAATTCGAAATGTATATCGGATGCGCCTGCATTTAGAGCATCTGACAAAGTTTTTGTGAATAAAAGCGTGGAATAGGCCCATCTTCAGCCCTTCGTTGTCAATATAAAGCGCCTGAGAGGGCTGAGCAGCTTCTTGTTCTTCACTAATTTCTTTTAAGATGGTGGTAGAACGTTGTCCTAACCATTCTAAAAGGGAGCTTAACTGGTCGTCAGGTACGACAACTAAATCTATCGTCACACCTGAAGAAAAAGTGATTTTTTGGAAGTTTTGATTTGTGTCGGGTCTGATACGGCCAGATAAACTTTACGGCCGCGACGAAATATGGGTATGCATCGATTTTGAACCATCTGTTCTTCGCTTAAAACATCAGTTATGACATTGCTGCGAGGATAATGATGCAAATCCAATAAGGGGTAGCTGAATACACGTGCAACTAATTCTCCTAAACTTCTAGGAGAGATGATGCCGTCTGCAAAAAGCATGGGTAGATTTCTTCCCTGATTTCAAGGCATTGCCGTAATGTTCAGCTTGTGCATTTGTAATGGTCTGGCTTTGAAGCAGTACGCGTAATAGTCCGATACTCATTATTCAATTATCCATTTCTTGTATAACCTTTTATACAGTAAATATTTTCAGGCGTAATGCTGATGAAATATCTTACAAAAAGGAGATCCCCATTGGTTACTTGATATTTTGTATTTAACTGTATTAAAAGGAAATTTTATTTTTAAGTGTTTTTATTTATTGTTAAGGAATAATATGATATTCCGATGGTATGTGCAATCCCTTATTTATGCAGAATATTATAGGGAGGGTAGTTTGGAAATTTTTAGGGAGTCGCTATTATAGGCAAACAATACAGTTGCAACACTTCTCGGCGGAACTTTGTATGAGACTCTCTTAGGGTGATTGCTTTGGATGCTGTTTCTAGCGGATAATTTGGTGGTATTTAAGAGACAGTATGGTGGGATAGACTACATTTAGGGTCGTCTGAAAACTAGGGTACGAAAAAGCCGAATCATGTTTGAGTACATGATCCGGCTTTGATTTGATATGAGCGACTATTTCAGTAAATTAAGTCAATTAAAAATAGGACTCAGTTCATTAGTCGATAATTTATTGGCGAATACGAGTTTGTGCGGGGCAGGTGCAACTTCGCGAATAATGACTTCACGAACAACTTGAGGTTCTGCTTTTTTCGGACCGCAGCCTTCAGGCATCCAATAGAATGATTGGGCATTTTTGTCTTTATCAAACAGAATTTTGAATTGGCAAGTTTTGTGTTCGCCATTTTCACGGTAGTTGAACAAGTAGTCCCACTCGCGCACGCCATAAAGACCTTCTTGGAAGTGAGGACGTCCAATCAGTTCATAGATTTGGTCTTTATTCATGCCGGGTTTCAATTTGACGGACATTATCCCAGTTTGGCCAAGAACCATGTTGGGTACCATCGTGACGCAGGGTGGTTTTTGCTGCATCAGGCCATACGGGATTGTCAGTAGTGCCTTCTTTGCTAACTTTGCTCAGATTACCACAGGCTGCCAAGGAGAGTGCTGCAATCGCAGGCAATACAAATTTCGATAATTTCATGTTTTTTCCTTTTATATCAAATCTTTGATAGATGGAGATGATTTTAAGCCATCCCTCTAGGTCTTACCATTGGTAGCCGACGCTTCCGCCCCAGTTGACATCTTTGCGGGTGTTCACGCTTACGCCGGTTTTGATAGACCATTTGTTGTTATCGGAATTATGTGCATAACCAACAGCAATTGCTTGTTGACCACGATAGCCACCTACAGCTGCAGAAACGATACTTTTACCTGCTTCGTTCGGACGTTGCAGGAAGCCGATTGCAGTAGCACCAGCGATACCTGCACGCAGGTCTTTGTTCATATCGTTGATGCGGTCTTGAGGTTATTGATAACGATGCTGTTGCCGTTTGTTTGTGCGGCTACTTGGTACAGTTGGCTGCCGTTGATGGCATCTGTGCTGGTAGGTGTGATACGGCCGGCTGCAACATTGGTGATTGTGCGTTCGTTACCTGCTGAGCCTACACTTACTGTAGATGTAGGATTAGTACCGGCAAAACCACTGTAAGTTACGCCGTTTACAGTAGCGCTGTTAGTGCCTACTGCAGCAGAAGTAGTAGAATTTGCGCCTAAAGCAACAGAGTATTCATCACTTGCACTCGCTCCGCGACCGATAGCGACAGAAGAGCTGCCTTAGCTTGGGCCTGCAGACCAGAAGCGACGCTGGCGTTTCCAGTAGCTGGGAAAGCAGGACCCTGTTGCAACAGAGTAGATGCCGCTGGCGACGGAAGAAGAACCTACTGCAGCCGCAGAAGTACCGCTGGCTTGAGCTTTTTGACCTACTGCAACGGTGTAAGCGCCGTTGCTTTGAGTACCTTGTCCGACAGCGGTGGAGGCAGGAGCCGTAGCATTAGAGCCGGAGCCAAATGCGGTAGAAGACAGCCTTTCAGCGACAGAGGAAGAACCTACTGCAGTGCTGTTGTTGCCTTTTTGCGGCAGCTTGGCGACCGACTAGCGGTAGCTGCATTAGCAGTTGCACTGGCACTTTGACCGAAAGCTGCAGCGGCAGTGCCTTCAGCTTTTGGAGAGTGTGCCAACTGCGTAGCAGATCTCATGTTCAGCAGTGGTTTCAGTACCAATTGCAACAGTGCTGTGGCTTTTTGCGCTGGCTTGAATGCCAACAGCCACGCCGTAACGGCCAGTTGCGCCCTTTGCTGTCATAGTTGCCGCGGACGGGTTCGTTGTTATCGTTACTGCTTACATATGAAGCATTTGTCAGGCTGCTGCAAATGCAGGCGAAGCTAGAAACAAGACCTGCAGCTGCCAATGACAAAGCCACTGTTTTGTTGAGCACGGTAAAACGATTCATGTGTGTTTTGTGTTTCATAATTATCTCCCTGATAAAAAAACACATAAATAATAATATGGATGAATCTATATTTTCGCATATTTTAATTGACAAATACATGCCGTTTATCTAATATGCATACCACTGGTCATCGAGCAGTAGTAAAATACATAAAATTTTATTTCTAAAAATAAAATTGATTCAGAAAACAAATGGTTTCGAAGCACGATTTACTACTTCGTACATGATCACCATTATATGAAGTTCTTATTTTGTATTTATTATTTTTATCAAATATTAACTCATTATAAAAACAATCGATTTCTCATTATCTATATGTAATATATATAACATAATAACACATATAATATATTTATGTATTTTTGATTTATTTTGGTTTTAAATTGCGTTTTTGCTTTTTAGTTAATTAAAATATCTTATTTGTTCGGTTTGTCATTGTTGAAATCAAGCGTTGCATTTTATATATTTAATATGGTAGGAAATTTTATATGAAGATATATTTTTCCACTGGAAATGATATTTTTTTCTTTTTGTCTCTCTGTTAATTATTCCATAGATTTGTGTTGTATTTTCGATACTTGTGCCATGGTGTGGATAAAGAGGTGTTTTTGTTTGGATGGCATATATTGGAATAAGCTGAGATTTGTAAAGACAATCCGAGTTTTCAGACGACCTTTTTAGTCGAAAAATAAAGCCCGATTATTGCAACCGGGCTTTATTGGTTTATGGTTGTATCATTCAATCACGATTTTCGGGAAAGCGGCTGCTGAAATCTTTTGGCCTTTGTCTGCAAATGGTCAGTGCGATTTGAAGGCTGCGTCGAGTAGATTTTGGCAATGGCGGGATGTTCGTCAAACAACTGTTTCGCCGCGCCGCCATCCATTGCTTCGCGTACGGGCAGGCTTAACGGAAGCTGTCCGAGTAGCGGGACATTCAGACGACCGCCAGGTTTTTGCCGCCTTCCGAACCGAAAATAGCTTCAGCGTGGCCGCAGTTGGACAGATATGTACCGACATGTTTTCCAGTACGCCGAAAATCGGGATGTTGACTTTGTGGAATATATCGACTGCTTTGCGCGCGTCAATCAGGGCAATGTCTTGCGGCGTGGTAACGACGACAGAACCGGTTACAGGGATTTTTTCTGCGACAGGGTGAGCTGGATGTCGCCTGTACCCGGCGGCAGGTCGATGAAGAGGTAGTCCACTTCGTCCCACCTCGCTTTGGAACATCAACTGCTGCAAGGCTTGGCTGACCATCGGGCCGCGCCAAACGACGGCTTGGTCGGTATCGACCAGAAAGCCGATGGACATCACTTGGATGCCGCTTTCGGCTTCGACGGGAATCAGTTTTTTGTTTTGTTGGTCAGGTTTGCGGTCTTGCACGCCCAACATGGTCGGCTGGCTTCGGACCGTAGAGGTCGGCATCCAGTACGCCCACTCGCGCGCCCCATGCGTGCGCGCGGCGGTGGCGATTGGTGGTAGTGTGACGATTTGCCACACCGCCTTCTGCCGGATGCAACGGCGATAATGTTTTGACGCCTTTGATGGTGGCAACGCCGGGCTGTACTTTGTGCGTTGTGATTTCCGTGTCGATGCTGAGGTGGATATGCGCGTCGCCCGTGATGCCGATGACGGCTTCTTGCAGGCTGTTGGCGATGTCGGCGGCGACGTGCCGACGGGGAATCCGAATTTCAGTCCGATATGGAGGCCGTCGGAGCGTTCTTCCAACAGTTGGACGGCTTTTTCACCGCCGAGCGTGCGTTCGGTACCGGGATTTTTACTGCTTCCCAGTGCGGTTTGAATAGCTGCGATATTCATAGGCGTATCTCTGGTTGATAGGGAACGATAATTGAAATGAAGGATGATTCATGTTTGGTGTTAAATACAGGAAATACGGTAGGTATGGAATGAAAGATACGGATCCATATTTCAGGAAAAATGCGTAAGTGCTGTAATAAATTTTTCTTTCATAATAAAAACTGTATCTAAAGTCATCAAAATTAATTTAAATATTATTAAAAATATAGAGTTTTTATACAATGAATTATCAGGTTGGTCATGATATATGTAATTATATTTGAACTTTTATTATGTGTTTTTGATGAATATAAATGAGCTGAGTGGTGAATGTTAATCCCCAATTTGCGGCAAGTTCATTTGCTATTTTGAGTCGCTTCTGTAGTGCCGACATCCAGCATAATCCATTGTGTTGCTCGCCGGTAACGCGGTGTTAGTTCCTTGGCTTCCCGCAATAGAGCGCGAGTTTGGCGACGGTTGGGTCGGTGTATTTTGGAAAAGGTCAGGGGTGGTATGTGCCTCATGCCGCTGAAGGTTAGTGCGATTCCTTCGGTTTTATTGGAGTGTACCTGTCCATCGGGGAAATGGACATCGCCTCCGGTGTGTGCGGTGATTGAAACCAACCAAATATGTGCCAATAGGTTGGATCGTTTGTAGGGATGCGGCTGCCTGTCGAGCGGCGTTGAAGTCGATATCGGTCAAAACATCTCCGTTGATGACAAGGAAAGGTGCCGCCCAGTAAGGTAGGGCGGTGGCGATTCCGCCGGCGGTCCCCAGTCCGCCTGTCGATTCGGGAGGTAGGCTATGCTGACTCCGTATTGTGCGCCGTTACCAAGTGTGGCTTCGATTTGTTCGCCTAGCCATGCGTGATTGATGACGATTTCGGTGAACCTGCATTTTCTTTGCAGACGACGTATGATGCCAGCCGATGAGTGGTTCGCTGCCGACTTTTAGAAGTGGTTTGGGTGTGTGTGGTCGGTCAGGGGCGCATCCTTTCTCCGCGATCCTGCTGCCAGTATCATTGCTTTCATAGCTGTCCTTGTTTGGGATGGGATTATATAGTGGATTAACTTTAAACCAGTACAGCGTTGCCTCGCCTTAGCTCAAAGAGAACGATTCTCTAAGGTGCTGAAGCACCCGCAAAATCATCCAGTTCAGTACTCATCTGTACTGTCTGCGGCTTCGTCGCTTGTCCTGATTAAAGTTAATCCACTATAGTCATTTGATGTGAAAGTATACAGTATTTGTGCCGTCAAGTTCAAAGGGAATGATGCTGGTTGTCAGTGTATTGATTGGTCGTTGATGAGGGATACGGAATCAATAGGTCGTCTGAAAAACAAAGATGGGTTTTCAGACGACCTTGTGTTCAGGCCAATGATTTGGATTGTCGGCGGAAATACAGTAGCGCCGGGTTGTCGGTGTGGGTAGTGGTGATTTCACTCGATGCGGACATAAAAGATGAAATGTGTGCCGATTTCGTGTTGATCGATAATGTGACCGTGTAAATGGGCTGGTGCGCCTTCAACTCGAGTTGGCGGTTTGCCCTCTATGCAAATGCTGGTATTCGAAGCGTTCTTCAGGAAAGGTTGGTGAGTCCTGCGAAGTGTTCGGCGATGTCTTGCTGATTTTCTGACAGAGTATTGATACAGAGGTTTCGGTTTTGCCTGCAATATGGGAATGATGCCTGCCTGCCGGTTGATACATAACATAACGGTAGGAGGCTCGTCAGTAATGCAGTGCTACGGCTGTCATGGTAATGCCGTAACGTCCGGATTGTCCGTCTGTGGTAATAACATGGACGCCTGCGGCACATGATGCCATAGTCGCTGGAATGGACTCTTGAGGTGTGTGTGCGGAATCTGTCATTCAGTTTTCTTTCTATTTTGGTGCCTGCTCAATTTGCAGCTGGCCATAGCTCTTCAATTCGAGCATTTTTCTTTGGATAAGATCGATGGCGTCATGAGCGTTCATCCACTTGCGCGCCTATGGTTTCAGTACAGTTTTTCGCCTTCTTGGGTCAGCTTCAGGTAAACGGACGCTGGTCGTTGAGGGTTTCAGGCGTACCGCCAAGCCTACTTTTTCCAGTCGGGTCAGGGATGCCGGTCAGGCTGGGACGTAAGATGCGAGGCTTGGTTGGCGAGATCTTGGAAGTCTAATGTGCCGTTTTCTGCCAGAAGGCGGATGATACGCCATTGCTGGTCGGTAATATTGGCTTGGTTCAAAAATAGGGCGGAATTGTGTCATCAACGCTTCTCGGAGCGAATCAGTCCATATTGATAGATGCATGTTTAGATTGGTTGGGCATTATAAGTCTCCATTGTTATCAAAATCAAACCGTTGAAGCGCGAGGCGGGTATGCAAAAAGCGTTTTTCATTATAAGCCGCTATTGAAGCAGCAAGGATATATGGGAACAAAAGCATCATTGTTTGGGTATGTTGGGAATACGCTAAACAGTTTGTTTTGATAATAATAGTTCCCAAGTTTTCTTATAATCCTATCTTAGTCTATTTTCTCGCGCAATCTCCAACAAAATCATTAAGTACGGATTTTTGGGATAATTCATTTCTTTAAAAACGAATATATTTTTGAAACGATGGATATGCCGTATGGTGTTTGAGTTCTTTATATTTTAAGGATTTTTAAGCGAGAGGACGTGCTGCCAGCTGAAATCAGCAACGCCGACGGAGAGGCTGACGATAAAAGAGTACCGCCAGCGCCAGCAGATTTCGACAGAGTTGAAATAAGAAGATTTCGGAGACATAGGTTCGGTGGGGACGGGTTTCAGACGGCCTCAAACGGTCATCAGGGCCGATCTGAAAAACAAAAACGAAAAACCGGCGGCGCGTCGGTCAGTATTCCGACAGCGGTTTTTCGGGTCGTAACCGCCGTCGCTTTCCTTGACGACAGCCTGCCCGCAGATAATGTGTTCGCCGTCGAGACGTGAGGGGTGGGGTTGCCGTACGAGCTCCCAGCCGTTTTGCAGTGCTTCGGTAACGCGGCGGCAGAGACGAGGCGTCATCCGGTCCGGTGAGGTAGCGGTAGAGTTTCGATGAGCGGTTTTCTCCAGTGTGAAAAACATTTTCAGACGGCCTCAAAAAGCAGGACAGGGCCGTCTGAAACAGTATAGTGAAATATCTATAGTAACGGCCATATTCGGTAATTTACTCTTTCGAGCGGCGGAAAAGGGACAAAGACTGCCGTTGCGGCGCACGGGCCGTCTGAAATCCCACTGCCTGCCTTACAGATTCCGCGCTATCGGTTTTATTTGGCGGCGTTAAACGCTTCCGTTACCTGTTTGGACGCATTCAGCAATTCCTGGGCGCCGCTTGCGGCAGAGTGGGTTTCCGGCGGCAGGTAGACCACCTGTCCCTTTTTCCAAAGCCGTCATTTTCGGCCACCAGCGGATTGTCCAAAACGTCTTTGGCCGCCTTGCCTTCCTCGCCGATGGCGGCAGAACGGTCAGTACAAACAACCAGTCGGGATTGGTTTTTAATGTATTCGAGACGTAACGGGCTGACCGTGGTCTGCCTTTTTCCTTGATGGAGGAGTCGGCGACAGGTACGCCGATGTCTTGGTGAAACCAGCCGCCCAGGTGCGAGCGGTGCCAAAGGCGGACATCTTGCCGCCGTTGACCAGAATCACCAGCCCCTTGCCCCAGGGGCGGCGGCCTTGGCCGCTTCAAACGAAACGTTGATTTCCGCTTTCAATTTGTCCGCCTCCGCCCGTTTGCAGAAAAATCTGAGGCCAGCGCGTCGATGCGCTCTTTCGCACTGTCTTTCAGGTGCATAGGGTTTAGTCAGTAGAAGAGGTTCATCAGCCAGATTCTGCTGCGCAATCCCCAATAGCTGCTCAATCCTGAGGTGTGATGTATCATTTTTCCGTTTTTAATCAAAAATGATGGTAGGGTGTGACGGCAATTTTCCAGTTGGCTGCCAATTGGTCGTCTGAGATCGTTAACTGTCGGGAATTGCAGTTGATGTTCCTTCATATAGGATTGAATCTCTGTATCGGCCGGAATGTACGGCGACACCAGTCGCAGGAGATACCGTTTTTGATGTAAGCGGTCAATTTGTCGGGGATGTGTATGAACAGATATGGCACCATGTTCCCCAAAATAGACAACGGCAACACGTTCTTTGCTGAGTGTTTCGATCGAAGTGCTGCTTCCATTGATAACACGGAGGGATTCTGATGAGGCTTGCATCGGTTGATTGGGTTTGCGCCACCAGTCAGCAGCTACGGAAATCAGAATAAAGAGGAGGAGGAGCTTCGGATAGGGATTTTTAGATAAGGTAAGAGTCGTTTCATGTGGTATCTGCATAAAACAGGCTGAATAGAAAGGAATCTGCATGTACTGCTACAAGGTTGGCTTGCGGGCGTCGTCTGCGGCTTGCCGCCTTGCATCGGCAGATGAGGCATTCCTTAATAAACAACCTGTCTGTATTTGAATCGTTGAGCTACGATATCAAAGTTTATCACTTATTATGAGGTTTAACGGCTTTTTAATCTGGCGCGTATAAATAGCTAAAATAATGACGGCAAATACGAGTGGAGGCAATCCATCCCAGCCGGTTCGCCGACGCGATACCAGCCCACTTGTTGTCCGACAAAAACCGGCCAACGCGGAACCGCCTATGCCTAGCAGGGTGGTCATGATGAAGCCTAAGTTTTCTTTGCCCGGGTGCAGGAATTTTGCCAATACGCCGATTACAAATCCAATAATGATGGTGCTGATCCAACCCATATCTCTTGTCTCCTTGTGTGTTGTGGGGAATATATGTGTGAAAATGCAGTATACAGGCTTGTTTTGTCCCGCTGTGCCATCTTTACAGTTTATAGCGTTGTTCCCGTATGGGAAGGGCGGGCGGCGGTATTATAGTGGATTAACTTTTAAACCAGTACGGCGTTGCCTCGCCTTAGCTCAAAGAGAACGATTCTCTGAGTGCTGAAGCACCAAGTGAATCAGTTCCGTACTATCTGTACTGTCTGCGGCTTCGTCGCCTTGTCCTGATTTAAATTTAATCCACTATATTAGCCAGCATTGAATCATACTAAAAGGTCGTCTGAAATCTGTTTCAGACGACCTTTTACTTGCCAGGGTAAATTCTGATTATTGGAGCAGCTTCAGTGTTTTCGGGAACTTCTTCAGAAACTTCTGAGGCAGCCTCGTTTTCTTGTTCCGACATGTCGTCAGCAGATGTTTCTTGCTCGGGGAGGCTGTTGGTATCAAATTTTTCAGAAGGCAGGTTGTTCATTGGTGCTTCATATGCAGGCTGCCCAAAATTTTGTTGCTGCATTACTGCGGCAGGAAAGCGTGTCATTACAAAAATACTAGCGGAATCATGATAATGAAACAAACCAGCATAAGCCACAAATAAGCTTGCATGAAGTGTTTGCGGTTTTTGTTGCCGTCCCCAAATGCCCAGACAAATATCATGACAAGGCCTACGATAGAATGGCGAGTATCAGGAATGTGATGAGCCAATCCCTTGACGGTCATGACTGCAGTGTCGTTGGGTACATTAGGGTGTGGAGTGTTATTTTGATCCATGAATAAACTACCTGAATGAAAGTAAATGAATAGGTCGGCAGTGGGCGGTTTTAATTTCTAATGTTTTTAAAATGTGCTGAATGTTAAAGCGGTGACGCTGTGCAGAATCATTTTGCACTTTTACCCGACTGCCCGGCGATTGCAACATATATTTTATCCCAGCTGCAAGGAGGGAATGTTATCTTTCATTCCGTTTTCATGCAAGTGGGCGGGTGGCGGGATAAGGTATCGAGGTAGGATGTGTTGGATTTTGGGTCATATGTGGATGGGTTTTTAATGGAATGGGGCGGCTTTTGCCGTGTTCTATTAAATTCAATCCACTATGGGTAAGAAAACTCAGAAGCAGGTTGATGAGATTGGGAGATGTGCGGGTTGGTACCGCAAAAGGAAATTTAATGTAAAGGTCGTCTGAAAATAGGTTTCAGACGACCTTTAGGATAGTGAACTATTCTGCGGCAGGTTTTACCGTGTTGCGGACATCACCACTTTTTCTTTGTGTTTCAGCACTGCGCGGTCGAGCTTGTCCATCAGAACATCAATGGCGGCGTACATATCTTGTTCAACGGCCTCGACGTGGAGGTCTTTGCCCGCCAGATGGATGTCTGCTTCAGCCTGTTGATTGAGTTTTTCCACAGAAAGGGTGATGGTAACGGAAATGGCGTTGGCTGCGTGGCGGTTGATGCGTTCCAATTTTTCGGAAACGTAGTTTTTGATGGCCTCAGTAACGTCGAAATTCAGACCGGTGATTTTTCAGATTCATAATACAGCTCCTTCAGGTGGGGTTCAGTCCGTCAGAAACGGAACGGGAAAACTGCGGTTTTAAAACTGTCATTCGGTAAGTTTGCGTTTTGTGTGCCGGCGGGATGTCGAGCGATTCCCTGTATTTGGCGACGGTGCGGCGGGCGATGTCTATGCCCCTGTTGTTTGAGGAGGCGGACAAAGGGTTTCGTCGGAATGGGGCTTGCTGCTGTCTTCGTTTTCGATAATCTGCCCCAAAACGGCTTTAATCGCGCCTTGGCTTAGGCCTTCTTTGTCGCCTTCGGAATTGACTGCCTGTGTGAAGAAATAGCGTAACGCAAATAGTCCGCGCGGGCAAGACAAATATTTTTGGTTGGCGGCGCGCGAAATGGTGCTTTCGGCAAGCCCCAATTCGGCGGCTGCGTCTTTCATAAGCATGGGTGCGAGTCCGATTTCGCCGAAGATGAAGAAGTCTTCCTGATTTTTGACGATGTATTCGGCAAGGCGGATGACGAGTGCTTTTTGCGCAGTTCGAGAGAGTCGATGCGCTGCTTGGCTTCGTTGATTTTTTCTTTCCACTCAGGTGCGCCGTCTTCTGCGGATTTCATGAGTTCGCAGTATTCGCGGTTGAGTTGCAGCTTAGGGGCCAGGCGGCTTCGTTGCCGATGACTTTCCAGCCGTCTTTGCCTTCTTTGACCCAAACGTCGGGCTGGATGTAGGGCGGTCGGTTCGGAGGAGGCGAAACCGTAGGCGGGGTAGGGGTTGAGCGTGGCGATGATGTCGAGTGCGGCTTCTATGGTTTCGCTGTCGATTTCGGGAAAAGAGTTTGCGGAAGCGGATGATGTTTTGTTTGCGGTTTTTGCCCAAATCGTGCAGCGAACTTTGGATGAGGTGGGCGGCCGCCTGACGCGCAGGGCTGGCGGGCAGGCGCATGAGTTGGAGCATCAGGGATTCGGTCAGGTCGGCGGCGGCAACGCCGGGCGGGTCGAAGGTCTGCAAAAGGTCGAGGGCGTTTTGCAGCTCGTCTTCGTCCAGCATCCATTCCAAGGGCGTGTTGTCGATAACGTCTTGGATGCTGTCGGTGAAATAGCCTTGGTCGTCAAGGAAGTCGATAAGGATGTGGACGTAGGCGGCTTCTTTGTCGGAAAGGGGGTGTTCGCACACTTGGGCGTGCAGGTATTGGTTGAAATCTTCTTCTTTGGCGATGTTGAGCCACGCATCTTCGGCATCGTCGCCGCCGAGTGGTTGCTGCGCGGCATGGTGGTGCCGTGATTGAACTCTGCGTCGGCAAATTCGTCGGCTTCAGGACGTTCGAGCAGGGGGATTGTCCTGCAACCAGTCTTCGACCTCGCGTTCGAGTTCGATGCCGGACATTTGCAGGATGCGCAGGGATTGTTGCAGACGTTGGTTGAGTTGTTGGGTCTGCCTGAGTTTGAGGCCGAGTAAGGTCATGGTGCAATGTATGTTGATTGGTTTTATGGTGGATTGGGCTTTGAGGCGGCGCGGCTTGGCTTATATTACGCTGTCAACTGCTTCTTGTTCATCCACTATGTGATTTCAGACGACGTTTGGTTTGGTAAGGAGGCGCAGAAGGGTCGTCTGAACGGATTTTGTGGTGTGTTTATAGGCGTTTGGTCAACGCTTTTTATTTTTATCCTAGATGTGTATTTCAACATTTTGCCTTGCCGCCGTCAACTGACGAGGCATGTTTGAAAGATGGGTATCCGGATATTGATGATGTGGGTTGGAGATTCGTTTGTTGATAGTTTTTATAAAAATTTAAATAAATCATATGGTTGATTGTATTCAGTATGTAATTGTTTGAACGGCGTGCGTTTCATTGTATATGAGGCTGGTTTTTGTCCGACGTGTCATTTGCGGGAAAAGGGATGCGGACATCGAATGATTTGGGATCATGAAACGGCATAAAGGTCGTCTGAAATCCTGTTCTCTAAAGCTTTGGGCTTTGTTGAACCTGAATTTTTCAGACGACCTTCATTCATTACTGCTTATTTGTTGTTCGGATGGGATTCCGTCGGTGCAGACAAAAGGCAGTTCGGGCATGGTGCGGGCGGAGTCGGAAACATTGCCGGACAGGGTTTTCAGGAAGGCAACGATGTTGTCGGTGTCTTCTTTAGATAAGTCTTTACCCAGTTGCGCTTTTACCCATGATGGTAACGGCTTTTGTCCAATTCCCAAACGCTGCCGTTGTGGAAATATGGATAAGTTTTTGGCGACGTTACGCAAGCCGGGACGCGGAAGAAGAATTCGTCTTCGGCTTTTTGGTTACGTCGGCACGGCCTTTGTCGTGTTTCGGATCTTCGATGAATTTCCAGTACAGGCCTTCAACCAAACCGAATTTTTGGAAGGTTGCGCCGCCGAGGTTGACGCCGCTGTGGCAGGCGATGCAGCCGTTGTCCATAAAAGGCGCGCACGCCTTTGCGCTCTTGTTCGCTCAGGGCGTTGACGTTGCCTTTCAGGTAGTCATCCCATCTGGTCGGCGTCAGCAGGGTACGTTCAGAATGCGCCCAGTGCGGTGGTGATGTTTTTGAAGGAAACTGCGCCGTCTTCGGGGAAGGCGGTTTTAAACAGTTCTTGATATTCGGGGATTTTGGCAATTTTGGCAGCGGCTGCTTCTTGCGAGTCGTTTGCCATTTCCACAGGGTTCACCAACGGTCCGCCGGCTTGTTCTTCAACGTCGGCCGCACGACCGTCCCAGAACTGCATGCCCGAGCAGGGCGGCATTCAAAGCGGTCGGGGAGTTCGCGTCCGCCAAACTGTGCTTTATGGCCTTGGCTGGTCGGCAGGTTGTCCACGCCTGCGGTGGCGAGGTTGTGGCAGGAGTTGCAGCTTACGGTGTTGCCTTTGGAGAGGCGCGGCTCATACCATAATTGATGGCCGAGTTTGACCTGTTCTTCGGTAAACGGGCGCAGTTTCTGCATTTCTTCGGCACTCGGCAGCGGTTTGAAGATGCCTTGCGCACGTTTGAGCAGCTCTTGATCTTCAGGTGAAGCATTGCTGTCAACGGCTGCTTGGGACGCTGCTGAGGCGGTTGAAGCAGCTTCAGGGGTCGTCTGAACGGCAGAGGCTTCGGTCGGTGCGGAGCAGGGTTTTTGTTCCTTGCTTTCCTGTCCGCCACAGGCGGCTAATGCGGATAAAACAGCAAGCGACAGGAGCAGTCGGGTGTTGCGGTGGTTCATGGCGTGTTCCTTTTTGTAGTGGATATTATTATGAGTAAGCACCGTTTCCGTTGATTGCCGTGATGAATGGCGGGCGAAAAATAGGGAATGGCATTCCACTTTGTTTGCGTCCGTTTGATATGTCCGGCTTTTTGTCCGCGAAGTATAAACAGCGGGCGGGTTTGCCCTTTGCGGTAAATCAATATTGGATTTTCAATAGAGACAAACAATATATGCGATAGCTTCTGCATTTTCATGCGGTTTTCATGTTGAATGGGCCTCTATCGCTTGCACTGCCAAGCCGATTGGTTTAAATTAAACGACAATTTACCGTTGGAAGACACACAATGAAAATTACCGTCATCGGCGCAGGTTCTTGGGGTACAGCCCTTGCCCTGCACTTTGCCAGCCACGGCAACGAAGTCGCCCTTTTGGACACGCAATCCCGAACAAGTCCGTACATTGCAGGCAGAACGTGAAAAACAAACGCGGCCTGCCCGGTTTCCCCTTTCCTGAATCCTTAACCGTTTACGCCGATTTGGGTGATGCGCTCAAAGACAGCGGGCTCGTCCTTGTCGTAACTTCTGTCGCAGGTTTGAGAAGCAGCGCGGAACTCCTCAAACAATACAATGCCGACCATATTCCCGTCCTTGCTGCCTGCAAAGGCTTTGAACAAGACACAGGGCTGTTGACCTTCCAAGTATTGAAAGAAGTATTGCCTGAGAACAAAAAAATCGGCGTGCTGTCAGGTCCGAGCTTTGCCCAAGAACTCGCCAAACAACTGCCTTGCGCCGTGGTTGTCGCCTCAGAAAATCAGGAATGGATTGAGGAATTGGTGCCGCAACTCAACACCAACGTAATGCGCCTTTACGGCAGCACGGACGTTATCGGCGTGGCTGTCGGCGGTGCCGTCAAAAACGTGATGGCAATCGCCACCGGTCTTTCCGACGGTCTCGAATACAGGGCTCAATGCGCGTGCGGCGCTGGTGACGCGCGTCTCGCCGAAGTACCCGTCTTGCCATGGCTATGGGTGCGCAGCCCAAAACCATGATGGGGCTTGCGGCATCGGCGACCTTATCCTGACCTGTACCGCGCGCTTTCGCGCAACCGCCGTAGTCGGTTTGGGTTTGGCAGAAGGCAAAGAACTGCATCAAGTGTTAGTGGAAATCGGCCATGTTTCCGAGGGCGTCAGCACCATCGAAGAAGTGTTTAACACCGCTGTGAAATACCAAATCGATATGCCCATTACCCAAACCCTGCTGCAACTCATCCGCAAGGAAATGACCCCGCAGCAAGTTGCAGAAAGACTCGTGGAGCGCAGCGCGCGCTTTGAAGTAAGACCAAACGGCAAAAGGTCGTCTGAAAACATCAAGCCAAAAAGTTTCAGACGACCTCAACATTCGGCAGCGATTGACATCCCTGCATCATCATCCTAATATCCTGACCGCCTGCCACCATGCGGCAATACGGAAGCCTATACATGAATCAATCACTCGACACCTTGAAGTCAGCGTTTACCAGCTGGCCCAAAAATTTGAAACCCTTGTTGGTGAAAACCGCCGCCTTAACGAAGAAATCGACCGCCTCAAGCTCGAGCATGAACAACAAAAAGCGCGAACACGAAGCCGCCGTTGACGAATTGAGCGAAGCGCTGCTCGTACAAGTCGGCAAACTCAAAGAAGACCCTACAAGGCAAAATCGACAACCTTACCGCCGAAAAAGAACAATACCGCAGCGCATTAGAGCAGACTGCAGAAAAATCCGCCGGCTCATTGCCCGCCTGCCGCAAGAAACGCAATCATAAGGACACGCCATGAGTATCGAACAAGTCAGCCTCGACATCGCGAATGTCAATTTCACCATCAACACGCCGAGTGAAGAAAAAGATACCCCTGCTCCAAGCCGTTGATATGCTCAACAAAAAGTGCCGCCATCAAAGAGAGCGGACGCATTGTCGGCAGCGATAAAATCGCCATTATGACCGCGCTCAACGTCGTCCACGACCTCCTCAAAATCACACTCAAAGACGATTTGGCAATAGGTGAATTTGAGCGTAAAATAACCGACATGAACAACGCTTGCCAAAAAGCTTTGGCGCGGTTGGAGCAAAACTGATTTTTCTTTTTCCCTGCGGTGTCCGCGAAGGCATATATTCCTTTGAACCAATAAGTTCGCTTAAGGTTGCGGGAGTTGCAGTGGGCGCGAGCGTCTATCCTTAGATGCACCCGAAACTGCCCGAGTGACCGCCTTGTCAACAAGGTTCAAGCGGATTCAGCCAAAACGGCTCTCGCGGGATTCCCATATCAAGCCATGCCCGATTGCGGCATGGCTTTCATTTGTCATCGGCTTCGACGTCGTCTGAAAAACCAAACTTAAAATCAAAAACACATCCCGATATTTTTGGAACATCAGCAATGTTTTCCAACCTAAAAACAACATTTCCCAATGCATAAAAAAACGCCATCATAGAAAAACACTTTCAGACGACCCCAATCCGATTGACAAAAAGCCAATCCCATCTTTTAAAATTCACAACTTTCTATATCTATCTGGATTTCCACTATGAAAACCTTTTTCAGCGAAAACCCCACGAGGTGAAGCGCGAATGGTTCGTTATCGACGCCCAAGACAAAGTTCTGGGTCGCGTTGCAGCCGAAGTCGCACACCGTCTGCGTGGCAAGCACAAACCTGAATACACCCCCCACGTTGACACCGGCGACTACATCATCGTCATCAACGCGGACAAACTGCGTGTAACCGGTGCCAAATTCGAAGACAAAAAATACTTCCGTCACTCCGGCTTCCCCGGCGGTATCTACGAGCGTACTTTCCGCGAAATGCAAGAGCAATTCCGGCCGCGCTTTGGAACAAGCCGTAAAAGGCATGTTGCCTAAAGGCCCATTGGGTTACGCCATGATCAAAAAACTGAAAGTGTACGCTGGTGCAGAACACGCCCATGCCGCACAACAACCCAAAGTTTTGGAATTGAAATAAGGACACGACATGAACGGTAAATACTACTACGGCACAGGCCGCCGCAAAAGTTCAGTGGCTCGTGTATTCCTGACTAAAGGTACCGGCCAAATCATCGTAAACGGTCGTCCCGTTGACGAATTCTTCGCCCGCGAAACCAGCCGCATGGTTGTTCGCCAACCTTTGGTCCTGACTGAAAACGCTGAAGCGTTTGACATCAAAAGTCAACGTTATCGGCGGTGGCGAAACCGGTCAATCCGGCGCTATCCGCCACGGCATTACCCGCGCTCTGATCGACTTCGACGCTGCATTGAAACCTGCCTTGTCTCAAGCCGGTTTCGTGACTCGCGATGCCCGTGAAGTCGAACGTAAAAACCAGGTCTGCGCAAAGCACGCCGCGCAAAACAATTCTCCAAACGTTAATTCGTTTTTGGAATCTCAAAAAGCCCTGCAATGCAGGGCTTTTTTATTTGTTGCAGCTATCGGATTGCCTATGCATTTTTGAGACTGGTTGAGAGAGGGTGGACGGCTGAGAGATAGTAAGTTGAGACGGCAGGATTCGCGTTAAGTTTTTTCTATTTCTTCAAATATCGAAAATGTGAAATTTCTTTTCGCATCACCCATTGATATAGTGGATTAACTTGAAATCAAGACAAGGCGACGAAGCCGCAGGCAGTACAGATAGTACGGAACCGATTCACTTGGTGTTTCAGCACCTTAGAGAATCGTTCTCTTTGAGCTAAGGAGAGGCAACGCCGTACTGGTTTAAAGTTAATCCACTACAGTAAGTTGAGACGGCAGGATTCGCGTTAAGTTTTTCTATTTCTTCAAATATCGAAAATGTGAAAATTTCTTTTTCGCATTCCCCATTGATACAATGAGGTTTTTGCAGGGTCGTCTGAACATGACGGATTTCTCAAAGGGGCTTGTGGCGGCGTTGGCTTCCAATTTATTGTTTTTCCATGCTGTTTCTGTACGGAACTTGGATGTATCCGATGACCGGGACGGAAGTTTTTGCTTGGCGCATGGTTGCAATGTTGGCGGCTGTATGCGTATTGATGGGCATGAGCGATGGCTGGAAGGCGGCAGGGCAGTTTGTTCGTGAAACGGGTAGGGATTGGAAACGTTGGTTTTGGATTATGTTACCCACGCCTGTTTTCGCAAGTCAGCTTTGGCTGTTTGTATGGTCGCCGGTCAATGGCGAAGGCGTGAGATGTGGCAATGGGCTATTTCCTGTTCCCATTGGCGATGCTGGCGTGCGGCAGGATTTGGTTTAAGGAAACGCTTAACCGTCTGCAAACGGTAGCGGTCGTATCGGCATGTTTGGGCGTGGTATGGGAGTTGGTACGATCCGGCGCATTTTCATGGGCGACGGTATGGGTATTCGGGACGTACCCCATCTATTATTTGGTGCGCCGCAAACTGGGCGTGCCCGGCATTGATAGGGCTGACGTTTGATTTGCTGGTGATTGCGCCTTGTGCCTTGTTTTATATTCTGACGCAAACCGATACCATTAATTTGATTGCGTCCACCCCAAAACTTATCGGCTTTATCGTTCTGCTGGGTATCAATAGCGCGGTCGCTATGCATTTGAATTTAAAAGCAAGTCATTATTACCCATTGCCGTATTCGGTATGTTGAGCTATTTGGAGCCGGTCTTGCTGTTTATCATTTCGATTGCGTGGCTGGGCGAACCTTTGGAGAGCGGGGCATTAATCGGCTATGGATTTATCTGGTTGGGGTTGAGTCTGATGATGGTAAACGGATGGCTGGCAATGAAGAGAAGGGTCGTCTGAAACCGCTGTTTTATATAGTGGATTAACTTTAAACCAGTACGGTGTTGCCTCGCCTTAGCTCAAAGAGAACGATTCTTTAAGGTGCTGAAGCACCAAGTGAATCGGTTCCGTACTATCTGTACTGTCTGCGGCTTCGTCGCCTTGTCCTGATTTAAATTTAATCCACTATAAATTTCAGACGACCTTATTCCGTCAAAATTGCATTTCCCGATTTCCGTCCTAAAATTTCAATTTCTAAATCAATGCCGTCAGCAGGCTGCCTCGGCTTGTCAAACTTTTGCCTGATAGACAGCATTCGATATCGAAAGGTCGTCTGAAACATCTTTTCAGACGACCTTTGCCGTTTCCATTAAAATACTGTATTCCCATTTTTCAGACGGTCTCTTCCCATGTTTCCCGACCAATCCGCCCCCAATCTGCTGCAAGGCTTAAACCCCGAACAACTTTCCGCCGTAACTTGGCCGCCGCAATCCGCCCTTGTGCTGGCGGGCGCGGGCAGCGGCAAAACCCGCGTGCTGACCACGCGCATCGCATGGCTTTTACCAAAGCGGACAAGCCAGCGTACACAGCATTATGGCGGTAACGTTTACCAACAAAGCTGCCAAAGAAATGCAAACCCGACTCGGCGCGATGATTCCCATCAACGTCCGCGCCATGTAGCTCGGCACGTTCCACGGTCTCTGCCACCGCTTTCTACGGCTGCACCACCGCGACGCCGGCCTGCCGTCTTCCTTTCAAATCCTCGACAGCGGCGACCAGCTTTCCCTCATCAAACGCCTGCTCAAAAGCCTCAACATCGCCGAAGAAATCATCGCGCCGCGTTCGCTGCAAGGCTTTATCAACGCGCAAAAAGAATCCGGTTTGCGCGCTTCCGTGTTGAGCGCGCCCGACCCGCACACAAGCCGCATGATTGAATGCTACGCCGAATACGACAAAATCTGCCAACGCGAAGGAGTGGTCGATTTCGCCGAACTCATGCTCCGCAGCTACGAAATGCTGCAAAGCAACGAAATCCTGCGCCAGCACTACCAAAACCGCTTCAACCATATTCTCGTTGACGAGTTCCAAGACACCAACAAACTGCAATACGCCTGGCTGAAACTCATGGCGGGCGACAACGCGGCAGTGTTTGCCGTCGGCGACGACGACCAAAGCATTTATCGCTTCCGTGGCGCGCACGTCGGCAACATGACCGCGCTGATGGAAGAGTTCCACATCGACGCGCCCGTCAAGCTCGAACAAAACTACCGCTCCGTCGGCAACATCCTCGCCGCCGCCAACGCCGTCATCGAAAACAACGACGAACGCCTCGGCAAAAACCTGCGCACCGACGCCGAAGCAGGCGACAAAATCCGCTACTACTCCGCCTTCACCGACCTCGAAGAAGCCCAATTCATCGTTGACGAAACCAAAGCCCTCGAACGCGAAGGCTGGGATTTGGACGAAATCGCCGTCCTCTACCGCAGCAACGCCCAATCGCGCGTCATCGAACAAAGCCTGTTCCGCAGCGGTATCCCCTACAAAATCTACGGCGGCCTGCGCTTTTACGAACGCCAAGAAATCAAACACGCGCTCGCCTACCTGCGCCTCGCCGTCAATCCCGACGACGACAACGCCCTTTTTGCGCGTCATCAACTTCCCGCCGCGCGGCATCGGCGCGCGCACCGTCGAAAAACCTTCAGACGGCCTCAAGCGAACAAGGCATCACCCTCTGGCAGGCAGCCCTGCAACGCCCGGTGCAAAAGTCGCCAAAGTCGCCGCCTTTGTCCGCCTGATTGAAGCCCTGCGCAACCAAGTCGGACAAATGCCCCTGTCCGAAATCATCGTCGGCATCCTCAAAGACAGCGGCCTGACCGAACACTACCGCACCCAAAAAGGCGACAACCAAGACCGCCTCGACAACCTCGACGAACTCGTCAACGCCGCCATCGAGTTCAAACCCGAAGACAGCAACTTCGAAATTCTACCCGACAACATTTCAGACGACCCCGCCTTCCCCATCCTCGCCTTCCTAAGCAACGCTGCCCTCGAGTCCGGCGAAAACCAAGCAGGCGTGGGCGAAAAAGCCATCCAACTCATGACCGTCCACGCCGCCAAAGGCTTGGAATTCAACGCCGTCTTCCTCACCGGCATGGAAGAAGGCCGCTTCCCCAGCGAGATGAGCCTTGCCGGAACGCGGCGGCCTCGAAGAAGAACGCCGCCTCATGTACGTCGCCATCACCCGCGCCCGCAAAACGCCTCTACATCACCATGGCGCAACAACGCATGCTGCACGGACAAACCCAATTCGGTATCGTCTCCCGCTTCGTCGAAGAAATCCCACCCGAAGTATTGCACTACCTGTCCGTCAAAAAGGCCGCCTACGACAGCTACGGCAGCCCGCGCCCAACCACCACGCCCAAAGACAAAATCATCGACGACTACAAACAGCCCCAAACCTACGCAGGCTTCCGCATCGGACAAAACGTCCGCCACGCCAAATTCGGCACTGGCGTCATCATCGATGCCGTGGACAAAGGCGAATCCGCTCGACTGACCATCAACTTCGGCAAACAGGGCGTGAAAGAGCTGGATACCAAGTTTGCGAAATTGGAAGAGATGTGAAAAGGAAGATGGCAGAGGCCGTCTGAAACCCGTAGCGTGGGCTTTGCCCACGAATCAAGCCCAAAATTTCAGACGGCCTCTTTTAGCCAACATTATCGTGGGCAAAGCCCACGCTACAATGAATACCGACGAGGCAAAGGTCGTCTGAAAACGGGAGGAGCAATTTTGCCAAAACCTCCGCTGTCATTCCCGCGCAGGTGGGATTTAGATGTAGGTTGGATACTTGTATCCGACAAAAACATTTGACGCGTCTATCGTTTCCGAAAAAGCCGATGTTGAAAATGTCGGATTCGAGAATCCGACCTTGTATATCGGAACACCCGTATCATAGCAACAAACCGCCCGCCGCCACCCGCATCCGACCAAGGCAAACAACCGTTGCGTAGCTCAGGGAGCGGCCGGGCAACCCATCGACACAACCGGACAGTTGCCAGACAACACAACCGAATGCAAGGCAGGTTTATGATGAGTACCCAATACAACTGTGCGAGGCATCGACATCGCCAAACGAAACTTCGTCATCGCCGTTTCGTCTTTGTCTAAAACCAAAACCGAAACCAACAACCCCAAAGGTATCGCCCATACTATCGAATACCTTAAAAAACACAACGTCGCCCTCGTCGTCATGGAAAGCACCGGCGCTCTCGAAATTCCCGCCGCCAAAGCCATCCACCGCGCAGGCATAGCCGTGATCATCGCCAACCCGCGTCAGACGCATCAGTTTGCCCAATCGCAGTCGCTGACCAAAACCGACGCCAAAGATGCCCCAAATGCTCGCCTTCTTCGCACAGATGATGACGCAGAAAGAAGGTTGGCAAACCATGCTCTACCACCCGCCTACCGAAGCGGAAGAAGTGTTGGAAGCATTGGTCAACCGCCGCAACCAACTGGTGGATATGCGGACTGCCGAGAAAAACCGTCTGCATCAGATTCACGAAACACAAGTCGAAAGCGTCAAACAACTGATTTGCCCATTTTGACCGTCTGATTGACGAATTGGACAAACAAATCGACGACCACACCCACACGCATTTTTGACGGCAAAAGCCAAAGTGGCGGAACAAATCAAAGGCATCGGTTCGACAACGACGGCTACGCTGATGGCGATGCTGCCCGAGTGGGACGGCTGTCGCACAAACGGATAGCGAGTTTGGTCAGCATTGCCCCCGCACCCGAGGAGAGCGGGGAAACCAAATTCAAAAAGCCACTGTTTCGGCGGAAGGTCTGCGGTGCGTAAGGCACTGTATATAGCTACCGTGGTAGCGACACGTTTTTGAACCGCTTATTCGATTTCTATCAGCGCCTGCTGTCTAAGGGTAAGCCGTATAAGGTCTGCCGTTACGGCATGTATGCGCAAACTGCTGACGATATTGGATGCTCGGATGCGTGATTATTTTGCCGAAAAATGGTACCACCGAAAACGGTATCCAAATGGCTTGATTTGAGTTTTTGGTATTTTTGCCCGACAGGGGTGAAAAATACAGTTGCTACGTCTTTAATTACAGCGACAGCAGGTCGCCTTGGCATGAAACAGTGCGTAATTCTTTGTCCACATTTGTACCGCATTCCCATACTCCCGATCCTACGGTATAGCGGATATTAATTTTTATTGGTGATTTTTGTCGTTTACGCCACCCGCTTTTTGAAAGTAACGGTCAGCAGGCATTGGGTTTCAGTCTTTTTCAGAGCAACGTCGTTGACGAGAGTTGCCCGTATGTACGCTGGAGGTAAACCAAGGTTTAGTGGCATCGCAAGCATTGATGCCCTCGGTAGAAATAGCCTCGACCAACGGGCTTTTCAGACCGGCAAGGATTTCATGCCCTTCAGTTGCCTGCGCCTTTAGCGGTATAGTTGCCGAACAACGGCAGGGCGATAGCAGCAAGTATGCTCGAGAATGGCGACAACAATCATCAGTTCTGTAATGGTAAAGCCTTGTTGTTTCATACGACGACCTTTAATGAAGTGAGTTTGGAACAGAATCAGTTTGCCCGATTTGAGTTGCTTGAATAAATGTTAGAAAAGCCCGCCAGAGCGGGCTTTGTTATTTCATAACAATTTATAAATTTAGCTGTTATGGTTTAGCGGCGGCAGCATCACGACAAGCAGCAGGCGCTACGTTTTTATCTAAGCTGGTAGTACAAGCCCAAGCACCGGTTGAAGGAGTCAGGGTCATGTCGATAGTTTGACCAGCTACTTTGTCGTTGACACCTGCAGAAGCTGCTTTGAAAGTGGCAGTCATTTTACAGTTAGCACCATCTACTGCAGCAACTACTTTTTGCACATCCCACCAGTAGTTACTGCTGAGTTGAACCAAGGCTGACTGTTAGCAGCATCACCTGTTGTGCCTTTTACAAGCAATAGCGTTACTGCTTGCAGCTACTGCCTCAACCAAAGGCGTTTTCAAACCACCCAAGAGTTCGTAGCCTTCAGTCGCTTGTGCACGAGCGGTGTAGTCGCCGTACATAGGCAGCGCGATAGCAGCCAGGATACCGATAATTGCTACGACGATCATCAATTCGATCAGGGTGAAACCTTTTTGGATTGCTTTCATTTAATAAACTCCAGTTAAAAAAAGTGTTGTGAATAAAAATGTTTGTTGTTAAAAATCCGTAATGTGTTTGGCTCTGCTTGTTTATAGAGTAAAACCATCAAGTAGAAGGAATATACAGCTTCGGTTCGGGCTTCGTTGCTTCGTTTCCCTTGCGGACGTAATGTATCAAGCAGGGATGTCCAAGTCTGGATTTTTTGGATTTTTATGAAAATATTTTTGTAATTTTTATGTTTTTTTAATAGGTTTAAATTTGTTTTTGAAAGGGTTTTTCGGGCAGATTTTGGCTTTTTATGACGTAGGATTGTTTTTGCAATATGACGTGTTTTGTCATTTTTGATGGGGAAGTGAAGAAGACGTTTTTGTGTCACGTGCCGTGTTTCGTCACTTTTTGAAAGCGGGTTTTAATAATATTTGAATATTTAGACAAACGGTATTATTTTTTAGATAAACGGTATTTTTGAAATTTAGATATTTTCAATATATTGATTTTTCGAATATTTTAATATGATATTTTGATATTTGGTATTTATTTGAGATAAACGGCAATTCAAAATGAAATTTATGGAAATTAATTTAATTTTGAATGGTTGTTTTCAGCGCCCGAAGCCTCTTCTAAAAAGGGGATAACCGATAGGGATACCCGCCCTGCCTTTCGATTTTTGCACATTATTTTTGGCAGATTCTGCCTGCATTAGCTGATGGCGATAATGATATAGTGGATTAACTAAATCAGGACAAGGCGACGAAGCCGCAGACAGTACAGATAGTACGGAACCGATTCACTTGGTGCTTCAGCACCTTAGAGAATCGTTCTCTTTGAGCTAAGACGAGGCAACGCCGTGCGGTTTAAAGTTAATCCACTATACTTGGTCTTGATTTGAATCTATATATAGATGGTGGAAACAGCAAAAGGTCGTCTGAAAATCTCGAATGGAGGTTTTCAGACGACCTTTTGAGCTTGTTTATAGATAAAGTGTAGGAAACCGGGTTGCTAAGGCTGGCTTGGGTTTTGACCATCAAAAGCCAGCGGGGCGGCTGGTTGTCGAAGCTTCTTCAAACTGTTTCAAACCGTCTTCCTGCAAGCGGTTGGCGAGGTTTCTACGTCTATGCCGAGTGCGGCGGTTTCGGCAAGCTGCGCTTGTGCTTCTTCTACGCCTTTCGGTCAGCGTGGCTTTGGCTGTGCCGTGGTCGATGAAGGCTTTGAGGGTGGCGTCGGGGACGGTGTTGACGGTGTGCGCGCCGATCAGGCTGTCAACGTAGAGCGTGTCGGGATAGGCGGGGTTTTTGACGCCTGTGGACGCCCATAAGAGCTGCACGCGGTTTGCGCTTTGGCTTCCAGCGCGGCAAATTCGGGGCTGCCAGTATTGCGCCCAGTCTTGGTAGGCGGCTTTTGGCAAGGGCGATGGCGATTTTTGCCTTTGAGGTGGTCGGGCGGCGTGGCGTCAGCGCGCCGTCCACGCGGGAGATGAAGAAGCTGGCGACGGCGGATATGGGCAACGCTTTGTCCGGCTGCCAAGCGTTTGGCGATGCCGCGCGCGTAGGCTGCGTAGGCTTTGAGGGTTTGAGGGCGCGTGAGAACAGCAGGGTCAGGTTCACGCTGATGCCGTCGGCGATGAGGGTTTCGAGTGCTTCGATGCCTGCGTCGGTGGCGGGGACTTTAATCATGGCGTTTTTACGCGCGATGGCGGCATGGAGGCGGCGGGCTTCTTCACCGTGCCTTGCGCGTCTTTGGCAAGCTCGGGCGAGACTTCGAGGCTGACGAAACCAGTTTTGCCGCCGGTGGATTCGTGTTCGGCAAGGCAAACGTCGCAGGCTGCCTGTACGTCGGCAATCGCCATGGTTTCGTAGCGTTGTTTGGGGCTGAGGTCTTGCTGCTTGAGGGGCGGCGACCTCGTCGGCGTAAACGCGTCGCCGGCAAAGGCTTTTGGAAGATGGCGGGGTTGGAAGTTACGCCGCACACGCCTTGCTTTTCAGCATTTGCGCCAATTCGCCGCTTTGTACGAGCGAGCGGGAAAGGTTGTCCAGCCAGATTTGTTGTCCTAATGCTTTAACGTCCGATAAAAATAGTCATCTCTGATTCCTTTAAATATAGGTTATTTGCGAAGCGAGCGGTAATGCTACCTATTCGGAAAATTTGGATAGATTATTAGGGCATTTAATGATGTCCAAAACGATATAAAACGAACACAAAAAGGCATAAATTTATGGCGGGAAACGGTCAATATCTCGATTGGGCGCGTGAAGTGTTGCACACCGAAGCGGAAGGCTTGCGCGAAATTGCGGCGGAATTGGACGAAAACTTCGTCCTTGCGGCAGACGCGCTGTTGCACTGCAAAGGCAGGGTCGTCATCACTGGCATGGGCAAATCGGGACATATCGGCGCAAAAATAGCGGCGACCATGGCTTCAACCGCACACCTGCGTTTTTCGTCCATCCTGCGGAAGCGGCGCACGGCGATTTGGGCATGATTGTGGATAACGACGTCGTCGTCGCGATTTCCAATTCCGGCGAAAGCGATGAAATCGCCGCCATCATCCCCGCGCTCAAACGCAAAAACATTACCCTCATCTGCATTACCGCCCGCCCCGATTCGACCATGGCGCGCCATGCCGACATTCACATCACCGCGTCAGTTTCCAAAGAAGCCTGCCCGCTGGGACTTGCCCCGACCACCAGCACCACCGCCGTCATGGCTTTGGGTGACGCATTGGCAGTTGTCCTTTTGCGCGCACGCGCGTTTACGCCGACGATTTCGCCTTGAGCCACCCCGCGGGCAGCCTCGGCAAACGTCTGCTTTTACGCGTTGCGGACATCATGCACCAAGACGACGCCCTGCCCGCCGTCCGACTCGGCACGCCCTGCAAAAGAAGCCATCGTCACGCATGAGCGAAAAAGGCTTGGGTATGCTGGCGGTAACGGACAACAAAGGTCGTCTGAAAGGGCGTGTTCACCGACGGCGATTTGCGCCGCCTGTTCCAACAGCGCGACCGCTTTGACGGGCTGACCGTCGATGAAAATCATGCACCCCTCCCCAAAACCATCCCCGCCGAACGCCTCGCCACCGAAGCCCTGAAAGTCATGCAGGCAAACCATGTGAACGGGCTTTTGGTAACCGACGCCGACGGCGTGCTGACCGCGCGCTGAATATGCACGATTTACTGATGGCGCGGATTGTGTAAAGGCGGGCTAACCGTTTTCAGACGACCTTTATGTTAGAATAGGTCGTCTGAAACCCTAGCAATCCGCAAGGAAACACTATGCAAACTTTAGACCCCGAGCTGCAACAGCGCGCGGCGCATATCAAGCTGCTGATATTGGATGTGGACGGCGTTTTGACCGACGGCCGCATCTTTATCCGCGACAACGGCGAAGAAAATCAAATCGTTCCACACGCTGGACGGACACGGCTGAAGATGCTTCAGGCAAGCGGCGTGCAGACTGCGGTTATCACAGGTCGGGACGCGCCCTCCGTCGGCATCCGCGTCAAACAGTTGGGCATAAATTACTACTTCAAAGGCATTTCGGACAAACGCGCCGCCTATGAAGAATTGCGCGCTGAGGCGGGCGTAGAAGAAGCCGAGTGCGCCTTTGTCGGCGACGATGGTCGATTTGCCGGTGATGGTGCGCTGCGGATTGCCGGTTGCCGTCCCTCGACGCGCATTGGTTTGCGCTGCAACACGCCGCCTATATTACGAAACACGCGGGCGGCGCGGGCGCGGTGCGCGAAGTGTGCGACCTGATTATGCGCGCGAAAGGTACGCTGGGCGCGGCTTTGAAACGAGTACATCAAATGAAAGTAAGATGGCGGTACGGAATCGCATTCCTTTGGTGCTGGCGGTCGCGCTCGGCGGATTGTCGGCATGGCTGGGAGCGCATCAGCGAAATCGACATTGAAGAAGTCAACTCAACCCCAACCAGCCGCAATATACGATGGACGGCATAGACGGGCGGCGGTTTTGACGAACAAGGTCGTCTGAAAAGAGCATCTGAGCGCAAGAGGGCGAAACAATTTCCCGAAAGCAACGACGTCCATTTCGAGCTGCCGCACCTCGTCTTCTTCCAAGAAGGCAGCCGGCTTTACGACGTCGGCGGCGACGAAGCCGTATACAACACCCAAACCAAACAACTCCTGTTCAAACACAACGTCGTCCTGACCAAAAGCCGCCGATGCCAAGCGGCAGGCGGGCGTCGTCAAAACCGATCTTCTGCACGTCGACACCAAATCGCAATACGCCCAAAACCGACACGCCCGTTACCTTCCAATACGGCGAATCGAGCGGCAACGCCGAAGGTCTGACGTATGACCACAAAAAGGTTTGTTGAACTTCCCATCCAGGTGAAAGCCACGATTTATGATACAAAAAATATGTAAGGCATGTGTTTTAACCGCATTTTTCGCCACCGCCCCCGCCTACGCCCTGCAAAGCGACAGCAAGCAGCCGATACAGATTGAAGCCGACCAAGGCTCGCTCGACCAAAACAACCAAAGCACCACCTTCACGGCAACGTCATCATCAAACAAGGCACGCTCAACATCCGCGCAGGCAGCGTCAACGTCTCCCGCAACGACAAAGGCGAACAGTTTATGAAAGCCAGCGGCTCGCCCGTCCGCTTCAGCCAGACACTCGACGACAACAAAGGCACGGTTAACGGACAAGCCAACAACGTAACCTACTCCTCCGCCATCAACCTCGTTACCCTGACCGGCAACGCCAAAGTCCAACGCGGCGGCGATGTTGCCGAAAGGCGCAGTCATCACCTACAACACCAAAACCGAAGTCTATACCATCAACGGCAGCTCCAAATCAGGCGCCAAATCCGCCGCCAAATCCGGCAGGGTCAGCGTCGTCATCCAGCCGTCCAGCACCCAAAAAACCAAATAACCAATATCTGACAACACAAAAGGTCGTCTGAAAACCAACGCAGCAAAAACCCCAAACAAAATTTTCAGACGACCTCCGAACCAAGAGTCATTTATGAGCGAAAACACCAACCGCCTCGTCGTTCAAAACCTGCAAAAAGTTTCAAAAACGCCAAGTCGTCAAAAAGCTTCTCCCTCGAAATCGAAAGCGGCGAAGTCATCGGCCTGCTCGGCCCCAACGGCGCAGGCAAAACCACCAGCTTCTACATGATTGTCGGACTCATCGCCGCCGATGCAGGCAGCGTTACCCTCGACGGACAAGAACTGCGCCACCTGCCCATACACGAACGCGCCCGTCTCGGCGTCGGCTACCTGCCCCAAGAAGCCTCGATTTTTCCGCAAAATGACCGTCGAACAAAAACATCCGCGCCATTTTAGAAATCAGCACCAAAGACAAAAAGCCGCATCGATGGCGAAGTCGAAAAACTGCTTGCCGACCTCAACATCGGCCACCTGCGCTACAACCCCGCCCCTTCCCTGTCCGGCGGCGAACGCCGACGCGTCGAAATCGCCCGCGTACTCGCCATGCAGCCGCGCTTCATCCTCTTGGACGAACCCTTCGCCGGCGTTGACCCCATCGCCGTCATCGACATCCAAAAAAATCATCGACTTCCTCAAATCGCGCGGCATCGGCGTACTCATTACCGACCACAATGTACGCAGAAACCCTCAGCATCTGCGACAGAGCCTACATCATCAGCGACGGCACCGTCCTCGCCTCCGGCAAGCCGGACGACTTGGTCAACAACGAACAAGTCCGCTCCGTCTATCTCGGCGAAAAACTTCAAATATTGATAATGACAAACCGCACAAAAATTGTGCGGTTTTAAAAATAACAAAGCAGTCAGAAAGGCCGTCTGAAAAACCTATTTAGTTTTCAGACGGCCTTTAATTAATTTTATTTCTTCAATTCTTTCAGTAAAGACGTTAAACCTTCCACGCCATCGAATGTACCCGGCACTTTATCAGGATTAGATAAGATACTGCTGAAAATCAGATTTTCGAATTTTTCTAACGCATCTTTATCATTAGTTTTGATTTTTTTTGCGTACTCAGCATAGCTTTGGATAAATTGACACAATGACTGCCGCAGTTCCAACTGCATGATTTGGGTCTGTATCGAATGGTAATGAGTTAAAACCACTCTGAAGAAATAAATTAAAACAAACTCCAAGCCAGCGACAGGCAGCATGGATTGCCAAGAAATATCTACGTCAGCCCCAAATTTTTTATAGAAACTGAAACATAATGGGGCAAGCGTGATAATCGATAAAAGGATCAACACAGCAAACGTCAGCCATTTTGCCCGATTTTTTTGGTTCAATAGATTTTCAAATCCATGGGACAAGCCGACAAAGTTGAAAGCTGTTTTGTATTTTTCCAATTTATCTTTAAGTTCATTTACTTCATTTATTTTTTGTTGAACTTCATTCTGATGGTCAGTAATCAATTTTTCTATAGCATCTTTTTTTTCATCAAACTCAAAGAAAGTCTGAAATCCTTTATTACCCATATAGAAACATAATATGTCTATCGGCATCCTATAAAAAGCATAACAAAGTTCTTCAGAATGTTTTTCTCCCTGAATAGAAACATTTGTTTATTTAATCGGTTTGATTATTGGAAATAATGAACCTCCTGAATTGAAACTATATCCTTTTTGCTGAAAGCTTAAATTTAATTCAGCTAAAAAAACCTTACAATATGGTCATAAAAAAATATACTAACTCTCTATCTGAAAAATCAATAGGAAAATTTTTTTAATCTGATTTTTAAAATGTTCACCTATATAATGGATATTAAATAAACAATGTTCCTCCCATAACTTAGGATTATCAATCATCGATGACGCTACTACCGTAATCAATTTATACTGTTCGCGCTCCTGTTCTGATAACATCGACTCATCCGCTTGGGCAATTTTCTTTTTAACCTGCACCAAATCATCATGTAACTCGCTAAAAATCCCATTTTTCCCTTTCCTATTTTTGCTGATTAATCTTTTCGGATTCTAAAGATAAGAATCGAATCACTTAATTTGAACGACCTATTTGCAAACTGCCGATTATTTAATGCCGTCATTCCCGCGCAGGAGAATCCAGACCTTGGCATTTCAGGAACATTTCAAAGGTTGCTGCGACCTCAAACTTCTGGATTCCCGCCTGCGCGGGAATGACGGCAGGAGGTTTCGGCAAAACTCGTTGCCTTCGTTTTCAGACGACCTTTGCCTCGTCGGTATACATTGTAGCGTGGGCTTTGCCCACGATAATGTTGACTAAAAAGAGGTCGTCTGAAATTTTCAGGTGTTCTGAAAGGCGAATTCACGCTACGGGGTTTCTATTCTCCTGCTACAGTTTTTGCCGTAGGTCGGATTCTCGAATCCGACATTTCTAACAGCGGTTTTTCGGAAACGACAGACGCGTCAAATGTTTTTGTCGGATACAAGTATCCGACCTACATCTGGATTCCTGCCTGCGAGGGAATGACGGCAGAGATTTCGACAAAAATTGCTTCTCCCGTTTTCAGACGACTATTTGCCTCGTCGGTGTACATTGTAACGTGGGCCTTGCCTACGACAATGACGGCTAAAAGAGGTCGTCTGAAATTTTGTTTGGTTCGTGGGCAAAGCCCACGCTACGGGTTTCAGACGACTTACTCTTTTTCGATTTTTGTGTTTACTCATCTGAAAACTCATTTTCATGCCGCAAGCTGCGGATAAAGGTTTCGAAATCGGGGGCAAGTTCGACTATTTCAAAATCCCATTCTTGTTCGACAAGCACCACTTTCGGCTCTCCGTCTTTTCCACACTCTCGATAGTCCAAGGCAAACATGGCATGCCCTGCTGACGGGTCGTTGGCAAAAATACACGCCGATAGGCGGATACTCCCATTCTTTCAGCCAAAGTTTTTGCCCCATCTCGCCGCACAGACTCCCTTCTTTTTCAAAACCGATTCCCGATACCTCGCAAATTTTGCACATGATCTTTTGCCCACGAATTTCTCTGCGTGGTTGGAAAGCAGTTTTTGACAAATATCCCGCCGTTTTGTACTGCCATCAATTCAATAAAACTTTGCGGCAATTTATAGCTAGCTCACTTTCTACGGCAGCCAAAATTTCAGGGGTAAACGGAGCTTCTTTGTAGTTTTCATCTGCCCAACTATTAGCTTCCCATACGGAGGACAAATCAAAATCTTTAAAAACTTGGGACATAATGTTTCTTCCTTATTGATTTCAGCCCGTAGGTCGGATTCCCGAATCCGACATTTCCAACAGCGGTATTTCGGAAACGATAGACGCATCAAAATGTTTTTGTCGGATACAAGTATCCGACCTACATCTCTATTTGCCCCTTCGGTGTGCGTTGTAGCGTGGGCTTTGCCCACGAAAATGTGCAGGGTAAAAAGAGGTCGTCTGAAATTTTAGGTTTGGTTCGTGAGGCAAAGCCCACGCTACGGGTTTGCGGTAATTTTTAGGGTAGTAGAACCCACGCTATGCAGCTAATGACTTAATCCCTCTTCGTAACATCCGCTTTTATCCGAGTTTCGCCTCCTCCCCGAACACTTCCCACCACAATTTCCTGACATTGCCGTAATGGGACAGCAATTCGTCGGTTACTTCGGTTTTTCTGCGTCGCGCAGTTTGGTGTTGTGTTGCTGCTGGCGGTAGAAGCGGTAGGCGGTGCGGCTTTGTTCGGCGAGGGTTTTGTCGATGAGGCCGCAGTCGGCGGCGATGTTCAAGAGGGCGATGTTGCCGTAGTTGTCGAGGAGTTGCGGATATTGGCGGGCATGGGCAAGGATGAGGTATTGGACGATAAATTCGACGTCGACCACGCCGCCGCGCTGTGATTTGACGTTACTGTCGGCAGGGCGGGTGGGTGGGGAACATTTTTCGCGCATTTCGATGATTTCGCCTGCCAAGGCGGTTTGGTCGCGTTCGGCGGTGAGGATTTCGGTGCGGATGCGGTCGAAGGCCGTCTGAATTTCGGGTGTGCCGCAGATGAAGCGGGCGCGGGTGAGGGACTGGTGTTCCCACGTCCAGGCGTTTTCGCGCTGATATTTTTTTCGAAGGCGGCGATGCTGTGGGCGAGGAAGCCCGGCGTCGCCGTTGGGGCGCAGGCGCAGGTCGGTTTCGTAGGCTGCCTGCAGCCCGGTGGCGGCGGAAAGCCAGTTGGTCAGGCGGCGGGCAAGACGGCTGTACACGTCGCCTGCGTCGGGGTGGGGATCGTCGTGAGAGATAGACGAGGTCGAGGTCGGAGGCGTAGCCGAGTTCTTTACCGCCGAGTTTGCCGTAGCCGACGATAGCGAATTGCGGGGTGTCGCGGTGTTTTTGGGCATGTCCGCCCATGCACACGGCAGGGAGGCGGCGAGGATGGTGTCGGCGAGGGCGGAGAGTTGGTCGGAGAGGGATTCTACCGTCCACAGTCCGGCGAGGTCTTGGACGGCGAGGTCTTGGACGGCGAGGCGGAAGACTTGGGCGTGCTGGAAGCGGCGCAGGGTGTCCATTTGCGCTTCGGTGTCGCCGCCGCAGGCTTTGAGGTCGTCTGAAAGGGCGGCGGCGAGGGCTTACCAGTCGAACGTGGTATCCAAAAGCTGCGCGCTGATGAGTTCGTCCAGCAGAATCGGATATTTGCTCAGATACGCCGCCACCCATGAGCTTTGGCTCATAATCTGCGCGAGTTGCGCCAAGGTTTGCGGATGCTCGTTGAGGAAGGCGAGATAGGCGGATCGGCGGCTGATGTTTTCGAGGAAATCAAACAGCCGCATCAGCGTATCGGTCGGGTTGTTTTTGCTCGGCCGCCGCCTGTACGAACAGCGGCACAATGGCGTCAAAAACGCGGCTGGGCATGTGCGGAGAGATGGCGGTATTTATGGCCGTGCCGGATTTGGTCGAGCCTTGCGGCGATGGTTTCGGCATCGAATCCGTGTTCTTTCAGACGGCCTTGCCGCTCTTCTTCGTCGGGTTTTTCCTGCCATGCCCATTGCCATTCGCTGTTGTCCTGTGTTTGCTCTTCGGGTTCGCTCAAAATTTCGTTGAACAGCTGATTGACCTTGTTACGATGAACGTTGAGGCCGTCTGAAAAGGCGGTGTAGCTGTCGAAACCCATGCTTTCGGCGAGCAGTTGCTGCTGTTCGGGCGAGGCGGGCAGGGTTTGGGTTTGCTGGTCGTCCCAGTATTGCAGGCGGTGTTCGACGTCGCGCAGGAAGCGGTAGGCGGCGAGCAGGGTTTCGACGTTTTCAGACGGCATGATGCCCAGCTCGGCAAGTTTCATCAGCGTTTCCTGCGTGCCTTTCAGTTGCAGCGCGCGCATTTTGTCCGCCGCGTATCATCTGGAAAAATCTGGGCGATAAATTCGACTTCGCGGATGCCGCCCGCGCCGAGTTTGATGTTGTCCGCCATGCCTTTTTGCTGACTTCGCTGCGGATTTGGCGGTGCAGGTTGCGCATCGCTTCATACGCGCTGTAATCCAGATATTTGCGGAACACGAAAGGGCGCACCAGCGATTTGATGTCGTTCGGATACGGCGTAACCACGCGGCCTTTGCACCACGCATAGCGTTCCCATTCGCGCCCCTGCGTAATCAGGTATTGCTCCAGCGCGGTTTCGCTCAATACCAGCGCGCCCGAATCGCCGTCCGGCCGCAGCCGCATATCGACGCGGAACACCTGCCCGTCGGCGGTGATGTCGTTCAGCAGCGCAATCGGTTTCTGACCCGACTTTGGTGAAAAACTCCTGATTGCCCCGTTCGCGCCTGCCGTCGGTGTCGCCCGATTCGGGATAGACGAAAATCAAATCGATGTCGGAAGACACGTTCAACTCATAGCCGCCCGCCTTGCCCATCGCCACCACGCTCAAATGTTGCGGCGATTTGGTATAACGCCCGATCGGCGTGCCGTACATGTCCCGATAATAGGCGTAGGCGAAATCCAGCGCGGTATTGACGGCAAAATCGGCAAACAGCGTAATCGTGCGGGTAACTTCGTGCAAATCGCTGATGCGGTTTATATCGCGCACGATAATCTGCGATACCACATAACGGCGCAACTCGCGCAACTGCCGCGCCAATTCTTCCTCGTTTTCTTCCGCGCGGATTTTTGTCCCAGTCGGCAAGGCTTGGAAATCCGCTTCGGTCAAAACCTTGTCCAGCATGGGCAGGAAAATTTCGGACTCTGAGTTTGCCGTTGTCGAGCTGGCGGGCAAGGAACAGGGAATGGCGGCGGGCGGTGTTGAGGCGGTTGTCGGGCATTTTGGATTCCGTTTGGAAGGATGACGGGAGTGGGATAGTGGATGAACTTTAAATCAGGACAAAGGCGAGGTAATGCCGTACTGGTTTAAAGTCAAGCCACTATATCATAGCAATCTTGGAGGTCGTCTGAAACTGCAGAACTCAGGCGTATGAGCGGGTGTGTGTTTTACGGCATGGGAAGTTTGTTATAGTGGATTAACTTTTAAAAAGCAATACGGCGTTGCCTCGCTTTTGCCGTACTGTCTGCGGCTTCGTCGCCTTGTTCTGATTTAAAGTTAAGCCACTATATTTGATTGGATAGTCAAAAGGTCGTCTGAAAAGTATTTCAGACGACCTTTGATGATGTTTAAACAGATTAGCCAGTGAGTTGTTTGGTAATCAGTTTTTCAGCGGCGGGAAGTTGTTGCTGGCACGCAATACCAAAGCCGCGCAAGATTTTGGCGGGCGCGGTTTCATTGGTAAAGAGTTTGAGCAGCATATTGGTGCCGTGGTAAATCGGCTGGGCATGGAGCATATGCTTGGTGCTGTATTTTTCCAGCAGGCTGGCGGCGCCGATGTCTTGACCGCGTTGTTCCGCTTCGAGAATCAGTTTTGCCAAGAGGTCTGCGCTGGATAAGCCCAAGTTGAAACCGTGTGCGGTAACAGGGTGCATACCTACGGCGGCGTCGCCGATTAAGGCGCTGCGTTTGCCATAGAATCGTTGGGCAATCATGCCGACCAAGGGTAGTTGTGAATGGTGCTGACCAATTCCATATCGCCCAAACGGCCTTTGAGCTGCTCTTTGACGCTGGCAGCCAATTCTTCGGGAGACATTTTTTTGATGGTGTCTGCTTTGTCGCTATCGACGGTAATGACTGTGTTGGTCAGGTGTTCTTCCAAAGGCAGCAGGGCGATGGTGCGGCCGTAGTGGAAACATTCGTAAGCGGTATGCTGGTTGGACAGGGTATGTTTCATGCGGCAGACAAACATGGTGCGGCTGTAATCGTGCATATCGGAGAAATGCCCAGTTGTCGGCGGGTTTGGGAAAAGCGGCTGTCTGCTGCCAAGAGTAGGCGGCCGCTCAAAAACTTCGCCGTTTTTCCAAGATGACTTGGGCTTCGTCTTCGGAAGTTTTGACTTCTTTGACACCCGTACCGGTCAGAATGGTAACGTTTTCCAGTTTGGATACGACTTCATAAGCAGCTTTGCGGATATTGTGGTTTGAAATCAGATAACCCTAAAGCGGTCGGCAGGTTCGCCGCGCGCTGGGTCGGTTGCGGAAAGTGGAGTTGGTAATCGGACTGCCCGTTCAAGACTTTTTGCATCGCGTAAGGGTAAATTTCGTCTTTCGGAATCAAATTCCACATGCCCAAGCGTTGCATAATTTCGCAGGGACAGGTGGGTCAATGCGATTTCACGCCCGTCATAAGGAGGGTTTTGTAAAATTTCTAAAGGGCTTTTCAATCAGGGTGATTTTTCAAACCGCTGCCGGCCAGTTCTGCGGCAAAACTCAACCGGCAGGTCCTGCGCCGACGACAAGAATATCGCTGTGTGAAAGCTCATGAGGGCATCCTTTTTGTTAAAGGGGACGGATAATTTCAGACGACCTTAAGTTTACTGTGTTTGAATGAGATAAAGGGTAATCTGCATTGAGTAATTGATTATAGCAAAAGTATCGATTGAGTAATTCAAGTATTTATATCGTGAATGATTTTTTTACGCTGAGCTTAATGTGAAGTCAATGGCGGCAATGTGTTGCGTATCATGCCATGTTTTAAAAACAATAAGTAGCGGCTATATGGGTTTGCTTTTTTCTTACGCCAGAGTATGGGAAGGATAAGATTATCATGAGGGCGAGGGGGTCGTCTGAAATTTTGTAGTAGCTTGGCTTTTAAGCAGTACAGTGTATAGTGGATCAACTTTAAACCAGTACGGCGTTGCCTCGCCTTAGCTCAAAGAGAACGATTCTCTAAGGTGCTGAAGCACCAAGTGAATCGGTTCCGTACTATCTGTACTGTCTGCGGCTTCGTCGCCTTGTCCTGATTTAAAGTTAATCCACTATAGTTTCCTATCGTGTCTGTTGTATCGTGTGCTGCTTTGTTGTTTGCGCTGTTTAAGATTGAATCGGCGATGGCAAAATCATTGCCAACCCATACAAACAAAAAAGCCGTATTCCCTAAGAAATACGGCTTTCTCAATATCACGATAAACTCGGATTATTCTTCAGAACCAGTGTAAGGACGGATGCTGACCGTTTTACGGTTCAGCGCGCCTTTGGTTTTGAATTCAACATAACCGTCAACTTTGGCGAACAAAGTGTGGTCTTTGCCCATGCCTACGTTGTCACCGGCGTGGAATTTGGTACCGCGTTGGCGGACGATGATGGAACCTGCCGGAATCAGCTCGTTGCCGTAGGCTTTTACGCCCAAGCGTTTGGCTTCTGAATCGCGACCGTTGCGGGTGCTACCGCCTGCTTTTTTACTTGCCATTTGTAATACTCCTAAGTTTCAAAAATTAGGCGATTGCCACGATTTCGATTTGGGTGAAATTTTGGCGATGGCCTTGGCGTTTTTGGTAGTGTTTACGGCGGCGCATTTTGAAAATGCGTACTTTCTCGCCGCGACCATGGGCTACTACTTTAGCTGTTACTTTTTGCGCCTTCGATAAAAAGGAGCACCAACTTTTACAGATTCGCCGTCAGCAATCATCAAAACTTCGGTCAGTTCGATTTGGCTGTCGAGTTCGGCTGGTATCTGTTCTACTTTCAATTTTTCGCCAACGGCAACTTTATATTGTTTGCCGCCGGTTTTTACGACCGCGTACATACTCAACTCCATGAGAATTATGGTTAATATCCCGCACACCATTGTGCGAAACGTGAGCATTCTATTGCTATTTGCCTGTTTTGTCAAAGTTTATTTCGTTTGTGGGGGCAGGGTCGTCTGAAAGATGTGTCAAACGGGCTTTGCTGCTATAATCGCGCGTTGGATTGCCGATATTTTTTTATGCGGCAATATTATTTCCGCCTTATACCCAACCCATTTATTTATACGGCAAGCCTGCTTCATTTTGCTGACTGAGAATGTGTTATGCTCGAAAACCTGCCTTATTTCCAACGCCATCTGCCTGAAGACCTTTCACGGGTCAATGAGGTGATCAACCAAGCGGTTCAGTCTGATGTTGCGCTGATTTCGCAAATCGGTACTTATATTATCAGTGCCGGCGGTAAGCGTCTGCGTCCGATTATGACGATTTTTGGCAGGTAAGTCGGTCGGCTATGATGGAGATAAGCTGTATGCTTTGGCGGCAATGGTGGAATTTATCCACACTTCGACCTTATTGCATGACGATGTTGTCGATGAAAGCGATTTGCGCCGCGGACGCGAAACGGCGAATAATCTGTTCGGCAACGCGGCGGCGGTGTTGGTCGGCGACTTTTTATATACGCGCGCTTTCCAATTGATGGTTGATTCCGGCAGTATGCGCATTTTTGGAAGTCATGGCGGATGCAACCAATATTATTGCTGAAGGCGAGGTCATGCAGCTGATGAATATCGGCAATACCGATATTACTGAAGCGCAATATGTTCAAGTGATTCAATATAAAACGGCCAAATTGTTTGAAGCGGCCGCGCAGGTTGGCGCGATTTTGGGCAATGCCGTCCCCCGAGCATGAGCAGGCGTTGAAAGACTACGGCATGTATGTCGGTACGGCGTTCCAAATTATTGATGATGTTTTGGATTATTCGGGCGAAACCGAAGAAATCGGTAAAAACGTCGGCGACGATTTGGCAGAAGGCAAACCGACTTTGCCGCTGATTTATCTGATGCGCAACGGTTCGAAACAAGTGGCGGACGATGTGCGCCACGCTTTGGAAAATGCGGATCGCAGCAGTTTCCAAAAAATCCATGATTATGTTGTCCATTCCGATGCGCTGACTTATTCGATTTCCGAAGCACGAAAAGCCGTTGAGCAAGCCGTGGCTTCTGGCAGCGTGCCCGATAGCGACGTCAAACAGGCGATGATTCAGTTGGCTGAGGAATCATTGGCACGGGTTTCTTAAATCCGATGAATTTCAATTTCGTCCCGATGTTTTTGGTGACGCTGATTTTTTTCTCGGCGTCGTCAGCAACAACAACTCGATTACGATTTCCGCAGCAATTTTGCTTTTAATGCAACAGACTGCTTTGTCGCAATATATTCCCTTTCATGGAAAAAAACACGGCTTTGCATTTTGGGATTATTTTGCTGACAATCGGGGTTTCTTTAAGTCCGCTGGTTTCAGGGAAGGTTCAAAATTCCGCCGCTGTCGGAGTTTGTCAATTTTAAAATGATTGCCGCCGTATTAATCGGCATCCTTGTCGCTTGGCTGGCAGGGCGCGGCGTACCGCTGATGAGTGAACAACCTGTTTTGGTAACAGGTCTTTTGATTGGTACGGTTATCGGAGTGGCGTTTATGGGCGGCATTCCGGTCGGCCCGCTGATTGCCGCAGGATTATTATCGTTTATTGCAGGAAAAGTTTAACACACTCGCCATAGTTCAACGGATAGAACGTATGCCTCCTAAGCGTAAAATACAGGTTCGATTCCTGTTGGCGAGGCCATAAAATACAAAGAGGTCGTCTGAAAATTTTTCAGACGACCTCTTTGTATTTTCTATGAACGGGAATCGTAAATCGTTCTGTCGGACTGCATCAAGATTCTTGTGCTGGCAGCATCTGCTTTTGAGAATGTTGGGAGTGCAGTGTCGTCAGCTTCTTCGTCAAGATATTTAAAATCACGCCGTAGGCCGGCAGGGAAGAAGAGGGTGCAGATGGTGAGTTTGAACAGATAATCTACAAATGCGATACCCTGCCAGTTTGCCGCCATAAATTCATCGCTGCTGGCATAGAAGGCAATGGCGAAAAATACCAACGTATCCAGGGCGTTGCCGATGACGGTTGATGCGGTCGGGGCGATCCACCACGCTTTCAGACGACGTAATTTGTTGAACACAAAAATATCAAGGATTTGTCCGAGTGCGTAAGCGGCAAAACTGGCTAAGGCGATGCGTCCGACAAAGGTGTTGAATTCGGACAGCGCGCTTAAGCCTGTCCAACTGCCGTTGTGGAACAAAACGGAAAAGATGTAGGAAAGCAAAAGGGCGGGGAACATGACCCAAAAGATAATCCGCCGTGCCAAGTGCGAACCGAAAATGCGGACGGTCAGGTCGGTGGCAAGGAAGATGAAGGGAAAGGAAAACGCGCCCCAAGTGGTGTGGATGCCGAAAATTTGGAAGGGGAACTGCACCAGATAGTTGCTGGCGGCAATGATGAGGATATGGAAAAGCACCAGCCAGAAGAGCGCCTTCTGTTGTTGCGCTGTTGTAAATTCGTACATGGAAATCTTTTCGGAAGGCTTTCAGACGACCTTCTCATGAAAAGGTCGTCTGAAAAATGCGTAAAAGGGGGATGGATTATTGGCTGTCGTGTTCGAACAGGCGTTTGCGTGCCAGTGTTTCAAACTCGGTACCTGCTTTGCCGTAATTGGCAAAAGGATGAATGGCGATGCCGCCGCGCGGTGTGAAATTCGCCGAAAACTTCGATGTATTTCGGATCCATCAGGGCAATCAGGTCTTTCATGATGATGTTGACGCAGTCTTCATGGAAATCGCCGTGGTTGCGGAAGCTGAATAGGTAGAGTTTCAGGGGATTTGCTTTCCACCATCTTTGATATGCGGGATGTAGCGGATGTAGATGGTGGCAAAGTCAGGCTGCCCGGTCATGGGGCAGAGGCTGGTGAATTCGGGGCAGACGAATTTAACGAAATAATCGTTGTCGGGATGTTTGTTGTCGAATGCTTCAAGAATTTCGGGAGCGTAGCCGGTCGGATATTGGGTTTTTGATTGCCCAAAAGAGAGATGCCTTGCAGCTCTTCGGTATTGCAGGGACATGAGGATTTCTTAGTTTTTTAATGTGGGAGGTTTTCGAACCACGAAAGGCGGATTGTAATATAAGGGGAAACTATGTTTGTGATTTTTTGATAATTATTTAGCGGTTGAACGCTAGGGCTGGAAATGCGAAAAATGATAAGTGGGTGCGGATGTTTTGATGTGGCGGTAATGCCTTTGCAAAGCAATGCGGATTGAATTTAAACTGATTTTTTTAAATTTATGATTTTTTCTAGTTAATTTTTCCGCATTAATCGTAAAAGTTAAAATGAAGTGTTTTTCAGTAGTATCTCAAAAGTCATGTTTTTGAGTTATAGAACCAAGGAGAAGCGCCATCTCTCAATAAATTATGGGGTTTTCAATATAAACAATAAATTAAGTTGTCGGCAACCACAAATCTATCCTTTCTGAATACTGATTTTTGTAGAGTAAGAATTCGGAATTACATACAAATTAGATGACTTATGCATAAAAAACGCCACTTGTTATCTTCTTGGACCGATTGTCAGATTTTTCATTCGGAAAATAATCAGTTGAATTAGTATAGCGGCATTGAATAAGTATTTGGTATTTTTGAAGCAAATGAGATTGTCATTATTTGTTCTGATTTGCAGCATATACAGCCAATAAATTTAAGAAGAGGATATTTATAATGAGTTTTTCACAAACCGACTTGGTCAACGCGCTGCGCCAACTTTCCGACCGCCTGCCTGAGTTTTTCAGAACAACAGGTAAGAACAGGGCGTCTGTTACGGGTAACAACCGAACGTCTAAGCAGTCATCTCAATGAAAATTTGAAAACTTTCGGTATCAACGAGAATTTATGGTTCGCTTTGATGGCGGTTTACGTCAGCCCTAAAAGCGAAATCCTTCCTTCACGTTTGAGCGACTTGATGGATTTGACGCGTACCAGTGCGACCCGTCTTTCCGATGAGATGGTAGAACGGGGATGGGTAGGTCGTCATATCAACCAGCAAGACCGCCGCCAGATTGTGTTAAAATTGACACAGGAAGGTGAGTCTTTTATCCAACAAGTATGGCCGCAGATTTCCAGTAAGAGCGGTGAAGCTTGGGAAGATTTTACCAATGAGGATTATACCCAGTTGCAAAATCTGTTGGGCAAGCTGTTGAACCGTTTGGACAGCTGATCTGATGCAGTAAGAATTGTGGCAGGGATAAAAAGTAAAAAAACGGAGTCTGCCATGAAATCAAATATTGCCAAACGGGGCATCTGCATTATCGCAGTATCTGTACTTGCAGCTTGTGCGCAGTTTGGTAAACAAGCACCGTTGGAAGAACCAACGGTGTATTCTTTTGCCCGATGGTAAGTCGGCATCCCTCATTCAAGACGGATGGTGGTTGCAATTAAAAGATAACAAACTGAATCAACTGGTTGCTAGCTATCCAGACATCAACGGATTTGCGTATTGCCAAGGCGCGTTTCGAGCAAGCACAAGCGCAGCTGGGAATAACCGAAGCCGCGGCAAAACGCAAATCGGTATGTCCGCGCGCGGGGTCTGGGATGTATGTTGCACCCAAGCCCGCATCTTCCCGTATCGATACCGACCATACATTATTGTTGGCAAACGCGGCAGTACAGGGAAGTTGGACATTCGATTTTTTGGGGAAAAACCGTGAACAGATTGCAGCGGTTTTGGGACGCCGTCAGGCAATTCTGTATAAAGCCCATCAGGCACGGATTGAGCTGGCGAATGCGGTAGCCAAGCAATATTTTATTTGGCAGGCTTTTGAGCGAGCGTCAGGCTCTTGTGCAGGAACGTATCAATCTGTCAGAGAAAATGCAGCAATTGGTCTCACGCAGAATCCATGCAAACCTGATGCCCGCACAATCATTGTACCCGCTTGAATTGGCAAGTCAGCAACTTCAGTTGGAAAAAACGTCATTGGAACAACAGATTGCCAAAGTCCGACATGCTTTTTGGCAGTATTGATCGGTAACGTGCCGGGAGCACTTTCCGAACAAGAACCCGGTAGGATGGGCGTGGTTCCCGTTGTGCCTGTGAATAGAATCCATGCGGATTTGTTAGCAGCCCGACCGGATATCGCGGCACAAAAATCATTATTGGAATCTAAGCTGCATACGGTTAAATCCACCGAAGCAGAGTTTTATCCCAATATCGAGTTAAAAGCCTTGGCGGGTCTTGGACATATTGATGCGTTCAATGTGGTAAGGGGTAAAACATCAGGCATGCTGGGTATTGTTCCTGCTATCAATCTTCCTATTTTTACGTCTGGGGCATTACAGTCAAAATTGGCAGGCAAACGCGCAGAATATAATGAGCAGGTGGCCGTGTACGATCAAACGGTTTTGAATGCGATGCGTTCTGCTGCGGATGCTGTTGTAGATTACCAAAGCCTGCAAAGCAAACAGTCTACTTGGGATAAAATGCTGAAAATATCCGAAAAGTCGGTTAAAAATGCTCAGGGTAGAGTGAGGGCGGGATTGGATAATGGTCTCAGCGCATTACAAAAACAAGATGATATGTTGCAAGTGAAAATGCAATTGGTGCAGTATCAATCTGAACGGTTGATTGCATGGAGCAATCTGAATGCCCAGTTGGGCGGTGGGTTTAAAACGCAATAGGAGGCTTTTCAGACGACCTCTTTCCTTTTAATTAAGTCAGTTGGCGATATTTTGGATATGCATTTAACGTTTAAATGTATGTATTCAGAATGTCGCCAATTGCTTTTTGGTTGTCAGGAATCGATATTGCTTGGATGACTTTGAAATGATTGCTTGCGTCTAATGGTAAAAGGGGATATCCAAATGGTTTTTAAATATGATTGTTACTTGATTGAGTAACGATGCGGCTATAGAATGCACCTCTGTATGTATTTTTCAGTATTGTCTATTCTATTAAAATCAATGAGATATTAGTGGGATGGGGTGCATAAGGAAAATAGTCTGTAATTACTCAGGTTAAAATGAAATCATGGATGCGAATCTAGAAAATAATGAACAATTACGCAATTCAGGGACAAAAAGTTCAAGGGTGGGGCGTAAACGCGGGCGTAATCTGGCAGTTATTACACTGCTTTTTATTTTTGATTGCAGTCGGTGTGGCTCTTGCGTATTTCTTATTCTGGCAATACGAGGAAGAGACGGAAGATGCCTATGTTGCAGGTCATCTGGTGCAAATTACCCCTCAGGTCACCGGTACGGTAAGGAAAGTGATGTATGACGATACTGATGTGGTCAAAAAAGGGGATGTCTTGGTTGCGTTGGACGACAGCGATTTCCAGCTGGCTTACGAGCGTGCTCAAAATGAATTGATTCAGGCAATTCGTCAGAATAAACAACAAACTGCGGTTAACTCAAAAAGCAAAAGCGCAGGTTCTTTTGCGAAAAAGCCGAATTGGCAAAAGGCTCAGGCAGATTTGCGCCGACGTGAAGCTTTATCGGGAACGGATGCGATTTCAGGTGAAGAGTTGAGTCATGCTCGTGCTGCGGTGATTCAGGCGCAAGCGGCTTTGAAGGCAGTGGAAGCGGAAGAGACTTCTGCACAAGCAGTTTTTAGGTAATAATATCCCTCTGCGTCAACAACCTGCGGTGCAAACAGCCATCAGCCATATTAAGGATGCATGGCTGAATCTGCAACGCACCCAAATTCGCGCGCCGATGAATGGACAGATTGCCAAACGAAATGTTCAGGTTGGGCAGCGTATTGCCCAAGGTTCTCCCAATGATGGCTGTGGTTCCTTTGAGCAATCTTTTGGGTGGATGCTAACTTTAAAGAATCGCAACTGCGTCAAATGAAAATTGGTCAACCTGTTGAAATGACTGCTGATTTATATGGAAATAAAGTGGTCTATCATGGCAGGGTGATGGGTTTGTCAGCGGGTACGGGCAGTGCATTCTCCTTTTACCGCCGCAAAATGCGACGGGGAACTGGATTAAGGTTGTGCAACGTGTTCCGGTCCGCATCAGTTTGGATGCGAAAGAGTTGCAGGCTAATCCGCTTCGTGTCGGTTTATCTATGAAGGTAAAGGTTGATATTGCAGGTGCCGGCTCAGGAAAAAACATGACGGCTGCCGCTGATAAAAATGTAGAATCCCCAGAAACTGAAGGCGTAGATTGGGCTGCCGCCGATGCGTTGATCGATAAGATTTTTGAGAAATACGCTAAGTAAAAATGTTTTCAGACGACCTTTCATGCGTTGAATTGCTGAGAATGTGGGTATTTGATAGCGAGTAGATATCGAAGCGCATGAGGAAGCAAAGTTGTGATGGATTAAATAATGCAGGGCAGAACTTTGTTTGTGGCTTGCGATGATGTGAATATTCATCAAAGAGGTCGTCTGAAAAGGGATGTGTATCTAAGCGCAATCACTGTGCAATATATTGAATGAGTAATAGCGAAGAAATATGAATTATCCGCCATTGCAGGGTGTTAGGCTGGTGCTGGTTACGTTGGCGCTCAGCCTTGCCGTTTTTATGGAAGTCTTGGATACCACGATTGCCAATGTTGCAGTACCGGTAATTGCCGGGGACTTAGGGGCAGCGACTACTCAGGGTACTTGGGTCATTACATCATTTGCTGTGGCGAATGCGATTTCAGTACCGCTAACCGGATTTATGGCAAAACGGTTTGGCGAAGTAAAACTGTTTATCGCCTCCGTAGTGGGATTTGTTTTGCTGTCGTGGTTGTGCGGCATTGCACCCAATCTTCAGGCTTTGGTGATCTTCAGGGTGTTACAAGGCTTTGTAGCTGGACCGTTGATTCCGCTGTCGCAAAGTTTGTTAATGGCATCGTATCCTCCTGAAAAACGGACATTGGCTTTGGCATTGTGGGCAATGACCGTTGTCGTCGCGCCTGTTTTAGGTCCTATTCTCGGCGGTTGGATTTCGGATAATTGGCATTGGGGTTGGATTTTCTTCATCAACATCCCTATCGGTATTATTTCTGCACTTATTGTGTGGCAGCAATTGAGGGATAGGGAAACAGAAGTGGTTAAGACGCCGATAGATTACATCGGTTTGGTCTTGATGGTGGTTGGCGTCGGTGCGCTGCAAATGATGCTTGATAGAGGTAAAGAGTTGGACTGGTTTGCCTCTGGAGAGATTATTGTGTTAGGCATCGTTGCATTGGTATGTCTGACGTATTTTGTGGTTTGGGAGCTTGGCGAGAAATACCCGATTGTCGATTTTTTTCTTTGTTTAGCAACAGAAATTTTACGATAGGCGTACTGGCAACTCTCATTGGGCTTTATGGTTTATATGGGTACGCTCACGCTGTTGCCGCTGGTGTTGCAGTCTAATCTTGGCTATACCGCAACATGGGCGGGCTTGGCGGCTGCACCGGTGGGCTTCCTTCCTATCTTGTTGTCCCCGATTATAGGTAGATTCGGCAACCGCATTGACATGCGTCTTCTTGTCACCGCAAGTTTCTTGACGTTTGCTTTTACTTTCTATTGGCGCACTGATTTTTATGCCGGAATGAATATGAGCAATGTTGTTTGGCCCCAATTCTGGCAAGGCTTGGGTGTGTCCATGTTTTTCCTTCCGTTGACCAGCATTACATTGTCCCATATTAAATCCGATCAAATTGCATCAGCAAGTAGCCTGTCTAATTTCTTGCGCGTCTTCATGGGTGGTGTGGGTGTATCCATAGTCAGTACCATGTGGGAGCGGAGAGAAGCTTTTGCATCATACGCAACTGAGTGAACAGATTAATCCATATTCGAGTTTGACTGTTCAAACAGTTCATGAAAATGACGAATCGGGGGCTGAGTGAACAGCAGGTTTTTGAAAAAAATATTTCCGATGCCATTACGCAGCAAGGCTTCATTATGGGATCAAACGAGATTTTTTTCTGGCTGGCAGTATCTTGTTCATCGTCATGATTTCCATAATTTGGTTTGCTAAGCCGCCGTTTAATGGGAGTTCATCAGCAGGGGCATTAAATATCACAAAGGTCGTCTGAAAATTTTTCAGACGACCTTTGCTGTTGTAGAAGATAGTTAAGGTTAACCTGATTACTTACAGGTTTAGTTTGTCCAGATGGCGAGCAAGAGATTGAACAATTTCTTCTGCTACCTGTAATTTTCTCTTTCTCAGGGAAAGATAGTTCCTCGTCATCCGTAATAATAGTAATCTGATTGGTAGATTTTCCCATTGCCTGAGAAACGTCATTGGCAATCAGCATCGGAATGCCTTTGCGTAAACGTTTTGCTCGAGCATATTCCAAAACTTTTTCACTTTCTGCTGCAAATCCAATACAAAAAGGAGGTTTGGGTAAGGCTGCTACAGATGCCAAAAATATCAGGATTGGCTTCCAATTCAAGGGTCGGGGTATCTTTTGAATTTTCTTTTTTCAATTTGTGCGGACTGCTGTTTTTTACCTTATAGTCAGCCACAGCGGCTACGGAAATAAAAACATCCTGATCTTCAATATATTTATGAACGGCATCGTACATTTCTTTTGGCGCTAATAGCCTGTTTCATATGATAGAGACCGGTCGGCAGGGGAGTCTGTAACTGTCCATAAATCAACGTAACTTGTGCGCCGGCCATTCTGCATGCACGGGCTAGGGCAATGCCCATTTGACCGCTGGAAATATTTGTAATTCCACGGACCGGGTCAATCATTTCAAGGTCGCGCCGGCAGTAATTAAGATTTTTGCCGGCAAGTATTTTCGGCGTCCATAAATCATGAATCAAATCGGCAAGTTCAACAGCTTCAGGCATTCTCCCTATCCCGATTTCACCGCAAGCCTGTTCGCCATAGGGATGGCTGGAAAAACCGTGATGTCGTCTGAAATCAGTTGTTGGATATTCCTCTGATTGGCAGGATTGTTCCACATCTCCACATTCATCGCCGGAGCGACTGCCATGGGGGCATTTTTCGTGCTGCTGCCAAATTGGTCAGCAGATTATCAGCAATACCGTTGGCGATCTTGGCAACCGTATTGGCAGTAGCGGGAGCAATTAAAAACATCCGCTTCTCGGGTTAAATCAATATGACTCATTCCTCTAGTCGAGTGACCATCGTGCGTATCGACTAGAACAGGATTTCCGCTTAATGCTTGAAACGTAAGGGGGTAACAAATTCAGTGGCTGCACGGCTCATTGCTGCCGTTACAGAATGTCCTTGTTTTTTTAGTAATCGGACCAACTCACATGATTTATAAGCCGCAATACCACCGCTTATCCCTAAAAGAATGTGTTTACTCATTACAGCAACCCAATCCAATTTGAATCAAATAAGTCATAATACTAACATGGATACTGTTCAAAAAGTAACAGGGACTTATGGGTGGATGGCTTTTAGGTTGTGAGTTGAAGCTCGGTATATTTGAAATTGTTTCGGATATTTATGATAAAGGTCGTCTGAAAGGGATTTCAGACGACCTTTACTGTTGATTGAGTTTGGTTTGAGAATATTTTGAAATAAAAAGTCTTTGTATTTCAGGTTGTTGTTATGTTTTGTGGAATTTTTGCGGTTTTAGGAGTTGACGGTTTTTGAGGAGGGGGGTATAGTTCGGTTCTTCGCTGCTTCGGCGGTGATTGAACGAACAGGTAAGTATATCACAGTTGGTCTGATTTTTCGAGGTTTTAAGAAAAGTTTTGATTGACAATGAGATGAAATGCTTTATAATTCGTTTTCGCTCTTTAACAAAACAGATTACCGATAAGTGTGAGTGCGACAGCCTCACACTGTTTGAAAGACAGACAAGATGATGTTTTTAGACATTGTCCTGTTAGTTTCTTTTGAAGCAGACCAGAAGTTAAAAAGTTAGAGATTGAACATAAGAGTTTTGATCCTGGCTCAGATTGAACGCTGGCGGCATGCTTTTACACATGCAAGTCGGACGGCAGCACAGAGAAGCTTGCTTCTTGGGTGGCGAGTGGCGAACGGGTGAGTAACATATCGGAACGTACCGAGCAGTGGGGGATAACTAATCGAAAGATTAGCTAATACCGCATATATTCTGAGGAAGAAAGCAGGGGACCATTTGGCCTTGCGCTGTTTGAGCGGCCGATATCTGATTAGCTAGTTGGTGGGGGTAAAGGCCTACCAAGGCGACGATCAGTAGCGGGTCTGAGAGGATGATCCGCCACACTGGGACTGAGACACGGCCCAGACTCCTACGGGAGGCAGCAGTGGGGAATTTTTGACAATGGGCGCAAGCCTGATCCAGCCATGCCGCGTGTCTGAAGAAGGCCTTCGGGTTGTAAAGGACTTTTGTCAGGGAAGAAAAGGGCAGGGGTTAATACCCCTGTCTGATGACGGTACCTGAAGAATAAGCACCGGCTAACTACGTGCCAGCAGCCGCGGTAATACGTAGGGTGCGAGCGTTAATCGGAATTACTGGGCGTAAAGCAGGCGCAGACGGTTACTTAAGCAGGATGTGAAATCCCGAGCTCAACCTGGGAACTGCGTTCTGAACTGGGTGACTAGAGTGTGTCAGAGGGAGGTAGAATTCCACGGTAGCAGTGAAATGCGTAGAGATGTGGAGGAATACCGATGGCGAAGGCAGCCTCCTGGGATAACACTGACGTTCATGCCCGAAAGCGTGGGTAGCAAACAGGATTAGATACCCTGGTAGTCCACGCCCTAAACGATGTCGATTAGCTGTTGGGCAGCATGACTGCTTAGTAGCGAAGCTAACGCGTGAAATCGACCGCCTGGGGAGTACGGTCGCAAGATTAAAACTCAAAAGGAATTGACGGGGACCCGCACAAGCGGTGGATGATGTGGATTAATTCGATGCAACGCGAAGAACCTTACCTGGTCTTGACATGTACGGAATCCTCCAGAGACGGAGGGGTGCCTTCGGGGAGCCGTAACACAGGTGCTGCATGGCTGTCGTCAGCTCGTGTCGTGAGATGTTGGGTTAAGTCCCGCAACGAGCGCAACCCTTGTCATTAGTTGCCATCATTAAGTTGGGCACTCTAATGAGACTGCCGGTGACAAGCCGGAGGAAGGTGGGGATGACGTCAGGTCCTCATGGCCCTGACGACCAGGGCTTCACACGTCATACAATGGTCGGTACAGAGGGTAGCCAAGCCGCGAGGTGGAGCCAATCTCACAAAACCGATCGTAGTCCGGATTGCACTCTGCAACTCGAGTGCATGAAGTCGGAATCGCTAGTAATCGCAGGTCAGCATACTGCGGTGAATACGTTCCCGGGTCTTGTCACACCGCCCGTCACACCATGGGAGTGGGGGATACCAGAAGTAGGTAGGGTAACCGCAAGGAGCCCGCTTACCACGGTATGCTTCATGACTGGGGTGAAGTCGCAACAAGGTAGCCGTAGGGGAACCTGCGGCTGGATCACCTCTCTAGAGAAAGAAGAGGTTGTTGCATTCACACTTATCGGTAAACTGTAGAAGATGCGGAAGAGAAAAGCTTGAGTGAAGACAAGATTTGCTTAAGAAGAGAATCCGGGTTTGTAGCTCAGCTGGTTAGAGCACACGCTTGATAAGCGTGGGGTCGGAGGTTCAAGTCCTCCCAGACCCACCAAGAACGGGGGCATAGCTCAGTTGGTAGAGCACCTGCTTTTGCAAGCAGGGGTCATCGGTTCGATCCTGTTTGCCTCCACCAATACTTTCCAAATCAAAGCGAGTTAAAAAGGCAGTGTAACTGCTTTCTTTTTCCAAAGAGAAGTCTGCTGACGAATCAGTTTGACGGAAAAAGAAAGGCTGCTATAATAATCAGCTCATTTTGATTTTGCGAAGTAAAACTAGCAATATTGAACGCATCGATCTCTAACAAATTGGAAAGCCGAAATCAACAAACAAAAGACAATGTGTCTGTTTTTGATGATTGACCGATTGCAAACGGTCAGTTGTCTCCTGGATAGGAAAAAGAAAAAAACAGGTGCAGTATTTGGGTGATGATTGTATCGACTTAATCCCGAAAGACAAAAAGGCGGGATTAAGACACAACAAGCAGTAAGCTTTTATCAGAGTAGGAAATTCAAGTTTGATGTTCTAGTCAACGGAATGTCAGGCAAAAGTCAGAGAAGTTCTTGAAATGATAGAGTCAAGTGAATAAGTGCATCAGGTGGATGCCTTGGCGATGATAGGCGACGAAGGACGTGAAAGCCTGCGAAAAGCGTGGGGAGCTGGCAACAAAGCTATGATCCCGCGATGTCCGAATGGGGAAACCCACTGCATTCTGTGTAGTATCCCTAAGTTGAATACATAGACTTAGAGAAGCGAACCCGGAGAACTGAACCATCTAAGTACCCGGAGGAAAAGAAATCAACCGAGATTCCGCAAGTAGTGGCGAGCGAACGCGGAGGAGCCTGTACGTACATAACTGTCGAGATAGAAGAACAAGCTGGGAAGCTTGACCACAGTGGGTGATAGTCCCGTATTCGAAATCTCAACGGTGGTACTAAGCGTACGAAAAGTAGGGCGGGACACGTGAAATCCTGTCTGAATATGGGGGACCATCCTCCAAGGCTAAATACTCATCATCGACCGATAGTGAACCAGTACCGTGAGGGAAAGGCGAAAAGAACCCCGGAGGGGAGTGAAATAGAACCTGAAACCTGATGCATACAAACAGTGGGAGTACCCGCATGTGGTGTGACTGCGTACCTTTTGTATAATGGGTCAACGACTTACATTCAGTAGCGAGCTTAACCGAATAGGGAGGCGTAGAAACCGAGTCTTAATAGGGCGAAGAGTTGCTGCGTAGACCCGAAAACCGAGTGATCTCATCCATGGCCAGGTTGAAGGTGCCGTAACAGGTACTGAGGACCGAACCCACGCATGTTGCAAAATGCGGGGATGAGCTGTGGATAGGGGTGAAAAAGGCTAAACAAACTCGGAGATAGCTGGTTCTCCCCGAAAACTATTTAGGTAGTGCCTCGAGCAAGACACTGATGGGGGTAAAGCACTGTTATGGCTAGGGGGTTAGTGCAACTTACCAACCCATGGCAAACTAAGAATACCATCAAGTGGTTCCTCGGGAGAGACAGAGGGTGCTAACGTCCGTTGTCAAGAGGGAAACAACCCAGACCGCCAGCTAAGGTCCCAAATGATAGATTAAGTGGTAAACGAAGTGGGAAGGCCCAGACAGCCAGGATGTTGGCTTAGAAGCAGCCATCATTTAAAAGAAAGCGTAATAGCTCACTGGTCGAGTCGTCCTGCGCGGAAGATGTAACGTACTCAAATCTATAACCGAAGCTGCGGATGCTAGTTTACTGGCATGGTAGGGGAGCGTTCTGTAGGCCGATGAAGGTGCATTGTAAAGTGTGCTGGAGGTATCAGAAGTGCGAATGTTGACATGAGTAGCGATAAAGCGGGTGAAAAGCCCGCTCGCCGAAAGCTCCAAGGTTTCCTACGCAACGTTCATCGGCGTAGGGTGAGTCGGCCCCTAAGGCGAGGCAGAAAACTGCGTAGTCGATGGAAACAGGTTAATATTCCTGTACTTGATTCAAATGCGATGTGGGGACGGAGAAGGTTAGGTTAGCAAGCTGTTGGAATAGCTTGTTTAAGCCGGTAGGTGGAAGACTTAGGCAACTCGGGTCTTCTTAACACCGAGAAGTGACGACGAGTGTCTACGGACATGAAGCAACCGATACCACGCTTCCAGGGAAAAAGCCACTAAGCTTCAGTTTGAATCGAACCGTACCGCAAACCGACACAGGTGGGCAGGATGAGAATTCTAAGGCGCTTGAGAGAACTCGGGAGAAGGAACTCGGCAAATTGATACCGTAACTTCGGGAGAAGGTATGCCCTCATAGGTTAAGGACTTGCCTCGTAAGCCCTCGGAGGGTCGCAGAGAATAGGTGTGGCTGCGACTGTTTATTAAAAACACAGCACTCTGCTAACACGAAAGTGGACGTATAGGGTGTGACGCCCTGCCCGGTGCTGGAAGGTTAATTGAAGATGTGAGAGCATCGGATCGAAGCCCCAGTAAACGGCGGCCGTAACTATAACGGTCCTAAGGTAGCGAAATTCCTTGTCGGGTAAGTTCCGACCCGCACGAATGGCGTAACGATGGCTCACACTGTCTCCTCCTGAGACTCAGCGAAGTTGAAGTGGTTGTGAAGATGCAATCTACCCGCTGCTAGACGGAAAGACCCCGTGAACCTTTACTGTAGCTTTGCATTGACTTTGAAGTCACTGTGTAGGGATAGGTGGGAGGCTTAGAAGCAGAGACGCCAGTCTCGTGGAGCCGTCCTGAAATACCACCCTGGTGTCTTTGAGGTTCTAACCCAGACCCGTAATCCGGCCGGGGACCGTGCATGGTAGGCAGTTTGACTGGGGGCGGTCTCCTCCCAAAGAGTAACGGAGGAGTTCGAAGGTTACCCTAGGTCCGGTCGGAAATCGGACTGATAGTGCAATGGCAAAAGGTAGCTTAACTGCGAGACCGACAAGTCGAGCAGGTGCGAAAGCAGGACATAGTGATCCGGTGGTTCTGTATGGAAGGGCCATCGCTCAACGGATAAAAGGTACTCCGGGGATAACAGGCTGATTCCGCCCAAGAGTTCATATCGACGGCGGAGTTTGGCACCTCGATGTCGGCTCATCACATCCTGGGGCTGTAGTCGGTCCCAAGGGTATGGCTGTTCGCCATTTAAAGTGGTACGTGAGCTGGGTTTAAAACGTCGTGAGACAGTTTGGTCCCTATCTGCAGTGGGCGTTGGAAGTTTGACGGGGGCTGCTCCTAGTACGAGAGGACCGGAGTGGACGAACCTCTGGTGTACCGGTTGTAACGCCAGTTGCATAGCCGGGTAGCTAAGTTCGGAAGAGATAAGCGCTGAAAGCATCTAAGCGCGAAACTCGCCTGAAGATGAGACTTCCCTTGTGGTTTAACCACACTAAAGAGTCGTTCGAGACCAGGACGTTGATAGGTGGGGTGTGGAAGCGCGGTAACGCGTGAAGCTAACCCATACTAATTGCTCGTGAGGCTTGACTCTATCATTTGAAGAACTTCAAATAAAAAGCTTACTGACTGATTCAGTCATCACCAAATAATTGATTAAGGCTTTACCGATTTGTAACAGTTTAAGTTTGGCGGCCATAGCGAGTTGGTCCCACGCCTTCCCATCCCGAACAGGACCGTGAAACGACTCAGCGCCGATGATAGTGTGGTTCTTCCATGCGAAAAGTAGGTCACTGCCAACACTTATTCTAAGCCCCTCGACAGATGTCGGGGCTTTTACTTTTACCTCATATTTTTATTCATACCTTTACTTGAAACTCGTCAGTGCCGTTCCTTGCCTTCTTGCTATGGCTGACTTGCTTACGAGTGGAGATGGGCGGTGCGACGATGGCGCAGCGGGTAAATGTGACGGATAGGGAGGGTGCGGGTAGAATAGGGATGCTGCAGAATCAATACATAAAGAGATAGTAAACTAAGAAATCTTCAGGTATCGTTTGAACGGAAACGGTAAGACGGATATGATAGCCAACTATTTTACGGTGCCGTACACACAGGCATCATCCGCATTCACAAACTATGGAGTATCTTCTTATGAAAAAATTTCTCTTTGCCGCCCTCTCCCTGCTGACCGCTTCGCTGTCGCTGGCCGCCGTCAACATCAATACCGCCTCCCCGTCCGAGTTGGAAGCCCTGCCCGGTATCGGCCCTGCCAAAGCCAAAGCCATCGTGGACTACCGTCAACAACATGGTGCCTTCAAATCGGTCGAGGAGTTGAAAAACGTCACAGTATCGGTGAGGGCATCTTCTCCAAACTGAAGGCGGAAGCAACCGTCGCCCCGGCCGCTCAAAACAAAACCGCCACCCCCGCCGCTAAAAAATAAACCCTAGTGCGTTCTCCCGAATAGGGAAGGTGCGCAGATGCAAACCCGGTGATGAAAAGGCCGTCCGAATCCAGTCCGGAGTCGGACGGCCTTCGTGTCGGGCGGGTAAGGCTGCCATGCCCGTCCCGCTTCATTCGGCCGTCGATCAGGATACATATGTGGAAAGGTCGTCTGAAAAGGTGGCGGGCTGCAATACCGCCTTAGTGTCGCAGTAAGAAGGCTCGTTATTGGAAACGACTGCCTTGCCGGGCGCACTATGCCGACTACGTCCCCGCCAAATAGCGCGTTCACGTCCGTTGCGGTAGATGATGCTAGGGGAATAGGGCAGGAACCTTTTGAGAAGAAGGGAGAGCCAAAAAGGCTGAGAAGAGGCGGAAAGAGGATAGAAACGATGTTATAAACGTTTCGAATTGTATTCTCGGTTTCAGACGACCTCTAACATTTCCCTGTATAATCACGCTTTTGTTCAAACGCTTGTACTTTTTCAATATGATTTATCCGTGGCATCAAAACCAGTGGCGGCAGCTTGCTGGCCATTGGGAAAAACCGTCCGAACGCTTTGGCTGTTTACCGGCAAGGAAAAACACCGGTAAGACAGCGTTTGCGCGGTTTGTGGCGCAGGCTTTTGCTGTGCGAATCGCCTCGGGAAGATCATCAGCCTTGCGGCGTATGCGCTTCGTGTCATTTGTTTTTGCAAAACAGCCATCCCGATTTTTACGAACTCACTCCTGAAATCCCCGAAGACGGTGCGGTCGGGCGAAAATTGTTGCAGATTAAAAATCGATGCTGTGCGCGATATTGTGGAAAACATTTATCTGACGGCTGTGCGGCGGCGGATTGCGGGTGGTATTGGTGCATCCCGCTGAAAGTATGAACGTGCAGGCGGCAAACGGCTTGCTTAAGGCTTTGGAAGAACCGCCGCAACATGTTGTTTTTTTGATGGTTACGCATGCGCGCGACAAGCTTCTTCCGACCATTAAAAGCCGTTGCCGCCAGATGGTTTTGCCCGCACCTTCGCGCGACGAAGCTTTGGCGTATCTTCGGAAAGAGGGTGTAGACGATGCGGAATCGCTGCTTGCTTTTCACAGCGGTGCGCCTTTGTTTGCCCATGCGCCTGAAATGGATGACTTGCGCGAAGAATTGCTCACTTTGCTTGCCGCCCCGCGACTGTTGACGATACTCGACTATGCCGCTGCGTTTGACAAACACAAGCAGCCGTTGGCAGTCTTCATCGATTGGATGCAGAAATGGCTGTTGGATGTCGGCTTGGCGCAACAACAAATGCCGCCGCTTTATTATCCCGATTACGCGCAGGCATTGTCGCAGACGGCTTCAAAACCGATCCGCGCCGCCTGTTTGCGCTGACGGGTCGTCTGAACGCACTCAGCCCTTACGGATACCACACCTTGAGTGTTAAAATGCAGCTTGAGTATCTGCTGACTGAATATCTCGAATTTTGGCAAAACAAATAATCAGATAAGGTAAAACAAAATGGTAAACAACAATAAAGACATTCCGGCGAAAATGATGGCGTTGCAGCTTAAAGACCCGACCCCGCTCTCACAACCGCTATATGCCGTTCCTCGAACACGGCGGACTTTTTGTTCCGACCGAAGACGTATTTTCATTGGGCGAAGACATCCTGCTCGCCGTTGAAAATCGCCGATTACCCCAAACGCTTCCTGCCTACCAAAGTCGTCTGGATCAATCCCGCCCGTACTTCCGCACACCGTCCTAAAGGCGTCGGACTGGCATTTTCCGAACACGAAAGCTGCCTTCAGGCGAAAAACCCTGATTGAAGGCGAACTAGGACCCGAAAACTGCGCAGCGACCGCGTTACCTTTACGCTTTAAAAATCATGCGATTTAATTGATTGCACTCAGCACCTCAATTTCTCGAAGGCTTGAGCAACCGCCTGCCTGAAGTGTTCGCCAACATGGAAGAACAAAGCGTCAAGCAGGCGCTTGCCATCAGCGTAAGCAAACAGAGTTTTGCCGAAGTCTTCGACATTGCCCAAGCCAATGAACAGGTTTACTGCACCATAGGCGTTCACCCCGACAGCCAAGAAGCCGAAGAATTTACCGTCGCTGAAATGGTTGAAGCGGCAAACACCCGAAAGTCGTCGGCATAGGCGAAACGGGCTTGGATTATTACTGGTGCAAAGGCGATTTGGCATGGCAGCACCGCCGCTTCGCCGAACACATCCAAGCCGCCAACGAAAGCGGTTTGCCCGTGATTGTCCACACCCGCGATGCCGCCGCCGATACTTTGAGCGATTCTGAAAAGAAGCTCAAACCAATTCCGGCGTTATCCACTGCTTCACCGAAGATACCGCTTTTTGCCAAAGCTGCTTTTGGGATTTGGGGCTGTACATTTCCTTCTCCGGCATTGTTACCTTCAAAAATGCCCCGCAAATTCAAGAAGCTGCCAAATACGTCCCTGCGGATCGAATGCTGGTCGAAACCGACTCTCCCTTCCTCGCCCCGGTTCCCAAACGCGGTAAGCCTAACGAACCTTCCTATGTCCGTTACACCGCCGAGTTTGTGGCGAAACTGCGCGGCGAACCCTGCAGAAACGCTTGCCGCTTACACTAGCGACAATTTCTATCGTCTGTTCAATAAAGTACCCGACATCCGTGTTTGATTCGAATGGAAAAAGGTCGTCTGAAAATGCTTTATCTAGCGTTTCAGACGACCTTTTGAAATTTGGAATTTTTTATATAAGTGGACAGTCGAATATCAACAGGCTAGGGTAATTTTGTTGGGCAGACGATGGAAGATGGCGGAAGTCATCGATAAAATCGGTATCGCAAGAAAGCCAGTGTAAAAAGCGGACAGATAGTCATGGATGGGTTTAAAATCAACGCGAAAATCAAGATGGCAACTTCTTTGAAAAATATTTAAAGATTGGCTTTCATTATATCGTTTTCCGTTTTTCTGACAAATTATACTTCTATCGACACATCGCCTTTCCAATAATGAATTACGACATCACTTTTTTTCACCCTATTTCTACTCGGCTTTTTTGGCGGTACGCATTGTGTCGGAATGTGCGGCGGGTTGAGTAGTGCGTTTGCGTTGCAGCTTCCGCCGCATCTTAATCGGCTGGGACTGATTGTCCTATTGAATTTGGGACGCATCAGCAGCTATGTATTGATAGGTTTGATTGTCGGGCTGGTCGGACAAATCGGTATTTCTTTGATGATACGCGCTGGCTGCAAAACGGTCTGTATGTTGCGGCGAATATTTTGCTGTTGCTGTTGGGGCTGTATCTGGCGGGTCTTTCTACGGCAGCTACGCAGATTGAGCGCATAGGCAGACCGATATGGAAACGTTTGAATCCGATTCTGAACCGACTGCTGCCGATTAAATCCGTTCCGGCTTGTTTCGGCGTAGGCATGTTGTGGGGCTGGCTGCCCTTGCGGCTTGGTATACAGCGCTTCATTGTATGCTTTAGGCAGCGGCAATGCGGTGCAGGGCGGGCTGTATATGTTGGCTTTTGCACTGGGAACGTTGCCGAATTTGTTGGCAATGGGGGTTTTTGCAGCGCAATTGAAAACACTTTTACAACGCAGAGCCATCCGTCTGTGCGCCGGACTATTGGTCGCGGGATGGGCGGTTTTCCGTTTGGCAGTCATGCTCTGAATCAAACAATGAAACGCCTTTCAAAAGGGTAGGGGTTCATGCATTAAAGGTCGTCTGAAAATCCGTTTTCAGACGACCTTTATTCATTGCTTGCACCGGCGGCGTTATAGTGGATTAACTTTAAACCAGTACGGCGTTGCCTCGCCTTAGCTCAAAGAGAACGATTCTCTAAGGTGCTGAAGCACCAAGTGAATCGGTTCCGTACTATCTGTACTGTCTGCGGCTTCGTCGCCTTGTCCTGATTTAAAGTTAATCCACTATATTTCATTGCAGCTTCAGCTCAAGCCGCCGGCAGCCAGCCGCGTATGCGTTTTTCCATTGCGTCGGCACTCAAGCCCAAATCGTCCAAAAGTTTTTTTCGGATCGCCGTGTTCGGTTACGGTATCGGCAACGCCCAAAAGCAAAACGGGTTTGCAGATGCCGTGTTTCGCCAACACTTCCAGCACCGCGCTGCCTGCGCCGCCTTGTTCGGCGTTTTCTTCGGCGGTAACGATGTAGTCGTGGCTTTGGGCGAGGTGGACGATGAGTTCCTCATCTATCGGTTTGACGAAGCGCATATCGGCGACGGTGGCGTTCAGTTTTTCGGCAACCGCCAATGCAGGGGCGACCATGCTGCCGAAGGCGATGAATGCGGTTTTCTCACCCTTGGCGGCGGATGATGCCTTTGCCGATGGCTACGGTTTTGAGGTCGTCTGAAACGGGCGCGCTGTTCCCGTGCCGCGCGGATAGCGGACGGCGGCGGGGGCGTCTGCCTGATAGCAGGTCGAAAGCAGCAGTCGGCATTCGTTTTCATCGCTCGGCGCGGCAATAATCATGTTCGGCACGCAGCGCAAGAAGCTCAAATCGTACAAACCGGCATGGGTCGGGCCGTCCGCGCCGACGATGCCCGCACGGTCGACGGCAAACAAAACGGGCAGGTTTTGCAGGGCGATGTCGTGCACCAGTTGGTCGTAGGCGCGCTGGAGGAAGGTGGAATAAATGGCGACGACGGGCTTCATGCCTTCGCAAGCCAAACCGCCGGCAAAGGTAACGGCGTGCTGCTCGGCGATGCCGACATCGAAATAGCGGTCGGGGAATTGTTGTTCGAATTCGACCAGTCCGCTGCCCTCGCGCATGGCGGGGGTAATCGCGGCCAATCGGGAATCTGCCGCCGCCTGGTCGCACAGCCATTTGCCGAACACTTGCGTATAGGTCGGTTTGGCGGCGGGTTTGTTTTCTTTTTCAGACGACGTTGCGGTTTTGAGGTCGTCTGAAATGTCTTTGGGCAGGTTGGCGACGGCATGGTATTTGACGGGGTCGTTTTCGGCGAGTTTGTAGCCGTTGCCCTTTTTGGTGATGACGTGCAGCAGTTGCGGGCCTTTGCGGCCGCGCAAATCTTTCAATACGTCAACCAGATGCTCGACGTTATGACCGTCCACGGGGCCGGTGTAGCGGAAACCGAAGTTTTTCAAACAAAGACAGCGACTGCTTGGCGTGTTCGGCTTCGCCCGCCAGCGTTTTGATTTTGTCGCCGACTTTTTGGGCAAGCTCCATCGCGCCGGGCAGCTTGTCCAAAAACCTTGCTCGATTGCGCCTTGATGGCGCTCAACACGCCGCGCATATCGCGCACGACGTTGCTGGCGAGGTATTTCGGCAGCGCACTCGACGTTGGGGAAATCGACATTTCGTTGTCGTTGAGGATGACCAGCAGGTTCACGTCCATATCGCCCGCGCAGTTCAAGGCTTCAAAAGCCTGCCCCGCCGTCATCGCACCGTCGCCGATAATGGCGACGCTGCGGCGGTCGCTGCCCAAGAGTTTGTCTGCCGCCGCCATGCCCAAAGCCGCGCCGATGGAGGTGGAGGAATGCCCTACGCCGAACGCGTCGTATTCGGACTCGCTGCGTTTGGGGAAACCCGCCAAACCGCCGTAGCGGCGCATGGTGTGCATCTGGTTTTTGCGGCCGGTGAGGATTTTGTGCGGATAGCTTTTGATGGCCGACATCCCAAACCAGCTTGTCTTCGGGCGTGTCGTACACATAGTGCAGGGCGATGGTCAGCTCGACCGCGCCCAGATTGCTGGCGAAATGCCCGCCGGTTTTGCCTATCGAATCCAGCAGAAACTCCCGCAGCTCGGCGGCGACTTGGGGCAACTGTTTTTTATCCAGACGGCGCAAATCTTGCGGGCTGTCGACGGTATCGAGTAGCGGAGTGTGGCTCATGGTGTGTCTTTGCAGGCTTATTTGTGTATAGCGGGCAATTATAGCAAGAGTTTAGAAAGACGTGGGTTTCCTGCCGGAGGTCGGGTATCGCCGTTAAGCCGTTGCCTGCTGATAAAAGAGGCGTTTGGGAATGTGTGAAGGGTCGTCTGAACATGAAATTACACGCCCCGTATGCTACAATCAACAGATAATCCCATCGGTACCGACATCATGAAACCCCATAAAAAGGCAATATTTTCATCATCTCCGCCGCTTCCGCACGGGCAAGACCACGCTGGTTTCCGTCTTTTGAAAAAAACAACGCCGATTTGCGCGTCTCTGTATCGCACACCACCCGCCAGCCGCGCGAAGGCGAGCAGCACGGCGTACATTATCATTTTGTTCCCAAAAGAGGAATTTGAGTCTTTAATCAAACAAAAAGCCTTCCTCGAACACGCAAACGTTTTCGGCAATTATTACGGAACCAGCATTGCGGGGGTCAATTCCCTTAGCGAAGAGGGTTACGATGTGATTTTGAAATTGACGTGCAAGGCGCGGCGCAGGTACGCAAATCCCCGCCCGAAGCGAGCAGCATCTTCATCCTGCCGCCTTCGTTCGAAGTCCTGCCGAACGCCTTATCGGGCGCGGCACCGACAGCGAGGAAGTCATCCAAACCCGCCTCTCCAAAGCGCGTCACGAAATCGAACAATCCGTCCTGTTTGACTATATTGTCGTCAACGATGATTTGGACAGGGCAGAAGCCGATTTGCTCCACATCATCAAAGCAGGTCGTCTGAAAAATCTTCCCAGCAAGGATTTATCTCAAACCTGTTGGAAAATTCCTGAAAAACAGCGAAAATACGCATTTACATTCCATCACAAATTAATAGAAAGAAAGCAAACAAATGGCCCGTATCACCACTGAAGACTGCACAGGCAAAACTCCCCAATCATTTCGACTCTGACCTCGTCGCCGCCCGCGCGCGCGCCAGCTTGAAAACGGCAACGCCCCCTATGGTTGACGATATCCGCAACAACAAAACCGACTGTTACCGCCCTGCGCGAAATCGCCGCCGGTCAAATCGGTACTGAGCTGCTGACACGCAACAAATAATACCAGTAGGCAAAAATCTCGCCCAACTCGCCGCGCGGATTGTATCGGCGCGACATCCGACCGATACAGTCTGACGGCTCAAAAACAAAAACACACACCGAAGGCCGTCTGAAATGCCCGCCCCAGCCCACTGCCCCCCTACGACGCGCGCTGACTGCCGAAGCACGCGAACTTTTGTTCCGTACCGCCTCCTATCTCAGCCCATCCGAACAGGCCGAGCTTGAAAAGCCGTCGCCTACGCCTTTCACGCCCATGACGGACAAAACCCGTAAAAAGCGGTGAACCCTACATTACCCACCCCTGCCGTCGCCACGCAACTTGCGTTGTGGCACATGGACATACAAGGCTTGTGCGCGGGCGTGATGCACGACGTACTCGAAGACACGGGCGTATCCAAAATCGAAATGGCGGCAGAATTCGGCGAAACCATCTCCGAGATGGTGGACGGACTTTCCAAACTCGAAAAACTCAAATTTGAAGATCATGCCGAGCATCAGGCGGAAAGTTTCCGCAAAGCTCATTCTCGCCATGACCAAAGACGTGCGCGTGATCGTCGTCAAACTCGCCGACCGCCCTGCACAATATGCGCACGCTCGGCTCCATGCGTCCCGACAAACGCCGCCGCATCGCCAAAGAAACCCTCGAAATCTACGCCCAAATCGCCAACCGCATCGGCTTGAACAACGCCTACCAAGAGCTTCAGGATTTATCGTTTCAAAACCTCCACCCGAACCGCTACGAAACCCTTTAAAAAGCGATGGACAACAGCCGCAAAACCGCCGCGACGTCGTCGGCAAAGTTTTTGCGCGCCTTCAGTCAGCGTTTGGTCGGCGCGAACATCGAAGCCAAAATCAAAGGTCGGGAAAAACCTGTACAGCATCCATCAAAAAAATGTTGGCGAAAAATTGCGATTTGCCGAAGTCATGGACATTTACGGATTCCGCGTCATCGTCAACAGCATTCCCGCGTGTTACGCCGCACCGGGCGCGCTGCACAACTCTATCAGCCCAAACCCGACGCTTCAAAGACTATATCGCCATCCCCAAAAGCAACGGCTACCAAAGCCTCGCACACGACCCTGGTCGGCCCTTACGGCTTGCCCATTGAAGTCCAAATCCGCACACGCGAAATGGATGCCGTAGCCGAAGGCGGCATCGCCGCCACTGGATATACAACCGCGAAAACACCGTCGATCGCCGTCCTCCATACCAACCAATGGCTCAAAAACATCCTCGATTTGCAAGCCAGCAGCGCGAACGCTATCGAATTCTCGAACACGTTAAAGTCGACCTGTTCCCCAACGAAGTCTATATCCTGACACCCAAAAGGCAAAATCCTCACCCTGCCTAAAGCGATCGACGCCCATAGACTTCGCCTACGCCGTTCACACCGACATCGGTCACAAAAACCGTCGCCGCGCGTATCAACAACACCATGATGCCCTGCGCACCAAACTCAAAAACCGGCGACCCGTCGAAATCATCACTTCCGAACACGCCAAGCCCAATCCGGCATGGCTGAATTTCACCGTTTCCAGCCGCGCGCGCAGCGCCATCCGCCAATACGTCAAAAACCTCAACCGCCACGACGCCATCGTCCTCGGCGAAAACCTCCTGCAAAAAGCCCTGTCCAGCCTGTTGCCCAAAGACGTATTGCTTTCAGACGACCTCAAAGAAAAATACCTTGCCGACCTCAACGACAAACAAACCTCGTTTGAAGAAGTCCTCACAACGTCGGCATGGGGCATACCCTGCCCGTGTACGTCGCCATGCACATCGCCGAACTGGCAGGGCAGCACTTCGGCAGCGAAGTCAAACTCAGCCCCATCAAAGTCAACGACCAAGAAACCGGCCGCATCCATTTTGCCGAATGTTGCCACCGTCCCGGGCGATTCCGTCCGCGCCCTTTTGGTCAAAGACAAAGGCATGATTATCCACCGCGATACCTGTCCGACCCTGCTCAAATCCGACCCCGAACAGCAGCTTGATGCGAACTGGGAAGGAATAGGCAGCCATACCTACCGCACCGGACTCAGCATCCAGTCCGAAGACGCCCACGGCCTGCTCGCCCTTATGGCGCAAGCCATTTCCAACCCGGCGCAGACATCGAATCCGTCGAAACCCCCAACAAAGCGCTGGCAGGTACGGAAGGCTTTGTCGAATTCAAGTTCATCATCAAAGTGAAGGACTTGGCGCAAATCAACCAAATCATCTCACAACCTACACGCCATTCCCCCAGTGCGCAAAGTGGTCCGAAGTTAGGGAAGAAGGGCGGCAAAGCAGATGCCGTTTTGCCGCCTGATAGGGTTTTAAGTTTTCTTAAAAATCAAAAACAAAATCAGCAAGACGCGCGAAATACCACAAAGGTCGTCTGAAAACCGATATTCAAGG
>BNJS01000371.1_pt1 | contig 73437 bp, 69 predicted proteins | sample 8540461 | NCBI WGS metagenome assembly BNJS01 (sample SAMD00202454, study PRJDB9452) | human saliva metagenome | isolation source: human saliva | place: Japan
ATATTTATATCGCAATAAACATAACTTACCAAAAAAACGACCAAAAATAAGGAGCGTTGCCTCACTTCATTTTGGTCGTTTTGATTTCTTTTTAAGTTTATATACTGGTGTTAATTATTATTTCAGCTAAAAAACAGAGTACTTCACTAGTTCATTCATCAATCTTTTAGGTCTTGAATTATATTTGTTGTTTAAATAATTCGTCTCGTTATTGGGGTTTAGTGGTAAGAGTCATTGGTTTTTTTATTTTAGGGAATTGGATAATAAAGATATATAGTTTTTAAATTATGATATAATTAATAAAGTTAATTATCCTTGATAATATGATAGGGACTAATCCTAAAATGACAAATCAGGAGATGAGAAAAAGAGAAAAGGAGTCCATCTGGTATGAATTATTTTGAGGGGAATGAGTTTTTCCTTCTATTGTTTGTGGTTTTACTGATTGGCTTTGTTTTAAACTATTTTGGCAAGCGTAAGGATTATTATATTTTAAGTCTGTCAATTTTATTTGCAGGAGCCATCTATGGTAAGAGTAAATCCATGGTTGTTTATCTATTGGCTTTCATCATCTACCAATATGTCCTAGTTTCATAGCACAAAGAATGGATTCAAAACGGTTAAAACCTCTAGTTATGTTATCCATTTTACCTTTAGTGGTCAATAAAGTCTTTGCAATAACCCAGCTACATTTGTTGGCTTTTATTGGGATTTCCTACATGTCCTTTAAGACCATTCAGATCATGCTAGAAATATCGGATGGTTTAATCAAAGAAAAAATCAGTGTAAAAGATTATCTGCAGTTTCTACTCTTTTTCCCTACAGTTAGTTCTGGTCCAATCGATCGTAGCAGAAGATTTCTAAAAGAGATCAATGAAGTCATGCCTAGAAAAGACTACCTAGAGTTAGCAGGTGATGGTATTTATCGCATCGTTTTAGGCCTTCTCTACAAGGTTGTTTTATCAACCTATGTTTACCAGATACTACTTGCTCTAAGCAATACTGGTACAGTTGTCTACTCAATCAAATATATGTACCTGTATACTCTCTATCTGTTCTTTGACTTTGCGGGGTATAGTTTGATGGCTGTTGGAAGCAGTAATGTTTTGGGTATTCAGACACCGATGAATTTCAATAAACCTTTCTTGAGTATTGATATCAAGGATTTCTGGACCAGATGGCACATCACCTTGTCAACATGGTTGAGAGATTTCGTATTTTCAAGAGTTTTGATGCAGGTTATCAGAAAGAAATGGTTTAAGAATAGATTACACAATGCAGCCTATGCCTATATGGTCAATATGTTGGTTATGGGATTTTGGCATGGACTTAGTGTCAGCTACATCGCTTATGGTTTTTACCATGGAATCTTGATGTCTGGATTTGAAATTTATCAAAAGAAAAGCACTTTTTATAAGAAACATAAAAATAAAACTTGGTACAAGCTAATAAGTTGGTTTGTGACCATGAATTTAGTTATGGTTGGCTTCTTTATCTTTTCAGGTGAACCTTATAAGATAATTATGGCAATTCTAAGTAGATAAAGAGATCTGCTAAAACAAGGAGATTGGACAAAACAAGATGATTAAGTTAAAAGCATTTTTACTATCGCTTGTGCTCGTAATTGCGACTCTTGCTCTTTTAAATGTGACATATGTCAAGAAGATTGACGACTATTATAAAGTCAAGGACAATAGTATTCGCTACAGCACTTCTTATGAAAAGTATAAAAGTAGAGATATTCTATCAAATAATATCACTCCCAATACACTAGTTCTAATGGGTTCCTCAGAGTTAGTTGCGACGATAAATGAAGATTACCATCCCAATAAAATTTTTAACTACAATGATTTTAACATTATGCAGATAGGAACCAGTTACTCTCAAAATATCATTCAAGCTACAACCTTGAGCTCGATTGAGGGGGCTATGAGTAAGCGAAAAGTAGCCATCGTAGAGTCTGTTCAATGGTTCGAAAAGGATGGGACTCATCAAGACGCCTTCTTAAACAAGGCCTCTCAGGAACATATTTTTCACATGCTAGATAATGAGAAAATCAGTAAGGAAACGAAAGAAAAACTGATTAATCGCATTATTGAGATTACCAAAGGAAACAAACAACAAAATGATATCTATAAAAAGTATAAAAGCTATTTTATAGAAGGAAAAGGAACAATCATTGATAAAAAACTGTTGGAACTTGACAACGCTGTTTATTCCTTTAAGCTTAAACGAAAATTCTATGAAAATCATGCCAAATCAGACTATCCTGCACTAGGAGATAAAACGCCGGATTATGATTGGGAGGAGATGACGAAGAAGTTTGTAGAAGAAGTTAAAAAGAAAACAGATAACAATGATTATGCTGTGGATAATAACTACTACAATACCTACTTGAGAGACCGCTATGCTTCGTTGAAAGATTCTAACAAAGATTTGAGCTACCTCGAGTCACCAGAGTATTCAGATATGGAACTTTTCTTGACAGTTGCCAAGGAATTGGGAATTGAGGTTGAAGTCATTATCTTTCCTGTAAATGGTAAATGGAATGATTACACAGGTGTTTCACGAGAAATGCGTGAAGAAACTTACAAAAAAATAGAAAATGTTGTCAAAAACCACGGTGCTACTGTGTTAAACTATGGAAATAAAGAGTATGAAGATTACTTTTTATTTGACGTGATGCACGTTGGGGTGAAAGGATGGATGGAAGTTGAAAAAGAACTTTACAACTTTGCAAATGAAACTAACTGACACACATCGTTTACTATTGTGGACCTTGTTTTTCTACACAGTTATTTTAAGCATCGTAATCTACTGTTTTGTGACTGATTTTTCGAACATTCAAGATTTCATCTATAGTGAATTTTAAGATTACATATTATAAAAATCTCTAGATAAAGGGAATTCTACCGATAAAGTGAGACATAAGATAAGGCTCTATAATATTTATAGCTGGGAAGTCCTCTATAGGTAGTATAGAGCCTACTTTGTTGTAGCTCCTAATATAATCTATACTGGAAAACATTAAAGCTATCAGTAGAAGGTATCATATGGAATAATTTAATGATGTTGAAATGTAGTGGAAATGGACGGAAAACAATTGAAAAAATAGTTTATAAAGTGGTATAATAGCAGAAAAATAAGTTAGTAAGAAATTGATTTTATTTTAGTTGGAAATTACAGGAATGAAAGGTTTTTCTTGATGAAACAGAGAAATGAACTCTACCTCTTTCTTGGTCGGACAGCCTTGTATTTTATCATTTTCTTGGGCCTACTTTACTTTTTTAGTTATCTCGGTCAGGCTCAAGGTAGCTTTATCTATAATGAATTTTAACTTAAAGGAGAACCCCTATTGTGTCAAATAAACCAATAAAAGATATGATTGAAGCGATTGAGCACTTCGCCCACACTCAGCCTAGCTTTCCAGTCTATAACGTCCTTGGTGAGGAACGTACCTATGGTGATTTGAAGGCTGATTCGGATAGTTTGGCTGCAACGATCGATCAACTAGATTTACCTGAAAAATCTCCTGTAGTCGTTTTTGGTGGCCAAGAATATGAAATGTTAGCAACCTTTGTTGCCTTGACCAAATCTGGCCATGCCTATATCCCAATTGACAGCCATTCTGCCTTGGAGCGCGTATCTGCCATTGTTGAAGTAGCAGAGCCAAGCCTGATTATTGCCATCAATGAGTTTCCAATCGAAAACCCAGCTGCTCCGATCATGTCCTTGGAGCAAGTGCGTGAAGCTTATACAGCTCAGAATGCTTATGACATGCAACATCCAGTCAAGGGAGATGATAACTACTACATTATCTTTACTTCGGGGACAACCGGAAAGCCAAAAGGAGTGCAGATTTCGCACGATAACTTGCTCAGCTTTACCAACTGGATGATTACGGATAAGGAGTTTGCAACGCCAGAGCGTCCGCAAATGTTGGCGCAACCGCCCTATTCCTTTGACTTGTCTGTCATGTACTGGGCACCGACCTTGGCTCTTGGAGGAACCCTTTTTGCTCTTCCATCAGCCATCACTCAAGACTTCAAACAACTCTTTGCAACTATCTTTTCTCTTCCGATTGCTATCTGGACTTCAACACCATCTTTTGCAGATATGGCCATGTTGTCTGAAGATTTCAATGCTGAAAAGATGCCAGGGATCACCCATTTCTACTTTGATGGGGAAGAGTTGACCGTTAAAACGGCTCAGAAATTGCGCGAGCGTTTCCCAAATTCACGCATCATCAATGCTTATGGACCAACGGAAGCAACTGTTGCTTTGTCGGCAGTCGCTATTACAGATGAGATGTTAGCGACTCTGAAACGTCTACCAATTGGTTACACCAAAGAAGATTCTCCAACCTTTATCATCGATGAGGCAGGCAATAAATTGCCAAATGGAGAGCAAGGGGAAATCATCGTGTCTGGACCGGCTGTTTCAAAAGGTTATATGAATAATCCTGAGAAAACAGCAGAAGCCTTCTTCGAATTTGAAGGTCTGCCAGCCTACCATACGGGAGATGTTGGAACCATGACGGATGAAGGCCTTCTTCTCTACGGTGGACGGATGGATTTCCAAATTAAGTTTAACGGCTACCGTATCGAGCTAGAAGATGTTTCTCAAAACTTGAACAAATCTCAGTACATTGACTCGGCTGTTGCAGTACCGCGCTATAATAAAGATCACAAGGTTCAAATCTCTTGGCCTATGTCATCTTAAAAGATGGCGTCAAAGAACAATTTGAGCGCGAGATTGATATCACGAAAGCGATTAAGGAAGACTTGGAGGATATTATGATGTCTTACATGATGCCTTCTAAGTTCCTTTACCGTGACAGCCTGCCATTAACACCAAACGGGAAAATCGACATCAAAGGGTTGATTAGCGAGGTTAACAATCGATGATGGAGCTTCTTAAACAGCTTCCTCATATTGAGCCTTATGGGAATCCACAGTACTTTTTGTACGTAATTACGGCTACCTTGCCAATCTTTATCGGTCTTTTTTTCAAAAAACGTTTTGGATGGTATGAAATATTGGTTAGTTTGTTCTTTATAGTCACTATGTTGATGGGAGGCAAGACCAATCAATTAGCTGCCTTAGGAATCTATCTAATTTGGCAAATGGTACTGGTTCTTTTTTACAAGCAATATCGAAAAGTTCGAGATGGTAAATGGATTTTCTACCTAGTAAGTTTATTATCACTGCTTCCCATCATCTTTGTCAAGGTACAGCCAGCTATTGATGGAACACAGTCCTTGTTAGGTTTTATCGGAATTTCTTATCTGACTTTTCGTTCAGTGGGAATCATTATCGAACTTAGAGATGGAGTCATTAAGGATTTGAAAATGTGGGAGTATTTGCGTTTTCTTCTCTTTATGCCGACATTTTCAAGTGGTCCTATTGATCGTTTCAAACGTTTTAACGAAAATTATAGGACTATACCAGATCGCGATGAGTTGCTAGATATGCTAGCCGAGTCCGTTCGGTATATCATGTGGGGATTTCTGTATAAATTTATCCTAGCTCATATTTTAGGCGAGATTTTATTACCACCGCTAAAGAATTTAGCTTTACAAACAGGTGGCGTCTTTAACTATTATGTAGTGGCCATCATGTACACATTTGGTTTGGAACTCTTCTTTGATTTTGCAGGTTACTCTATGTTTGCTATAGCTATTTCAAATCTGATGGGAATTCGTAGTCCAATCAACTTTAACAAACCCTTTTTATCAAGGGATTTGAAGGAGTTTTGGAATCGTTGGCACATGAGTTTATCATTCTGGTTCCGTGATTTTGTCTTTATGCGCATGGTCATGGTGATGACGAGAAAGAAGCTTTTTAAGAATCGAAATGTGACTTCAAGTGTCGCCTATGTTCTGAACATGCTCCTTATGGGGTTCTGGCATGGGATAACATGGTTTTATATCGTTTACGGGCTCTTTCATGGAGTGGGCTTAGTCATTAATGATGTCTGGGTTCGAAAGAAAAAAACGCTCAATAAAGAGCGGGAAAAAGCAGGGCAACCACCTTTTCCTGAGAACCGTTGGATTCAGTTGCTTGGCATGGTTATAACCTTCCATGTCGTAATGGTTTCATTCTTAATCTTTTCTGGATTTTTGAATGATTTATGGTTTAAAAAATAAACGGAATTAAAAAATAGAAGGAAATTTAAAAATGGATATCAAATCAGAAGTTATTGAAATTATCGATGAATTATTTATGGAAGATGTCTCTGACATGATGGATGAAGATCTTTTTGATGCGGGTGTCTTGGACAGTATGGGAACAGTTGAATTGATCGTGGAAATCGAAAATCGCTTTGATATTCGTGTCCCAGTTACAGAATTTGGTCGTGATGACTGGAATACAGCTAATAAAATCATAGCAGGAATTACGGAGTTAAAGAATGCTTAAACGCCTGTGGTTAATCTTCGGGCCTATCTTTGTAGCAGGATTATTGGTTTTTCTTCTTATCTGTTTCTATCCAAGTAGTCCAAGTCATAATCTCATGGAGGAAATACTCTGCGGCTTCTGTTAGTACAGAGAGCTTTAAGGAGAGAAGCCAAAAAGTGAGAGCTCTAACAGACCCTAATATGCGTTTTATACCTTTCTTTGGGTCAAGTGAATGGATTCGTTTTGACAGCATGCATCCAGGAGTGTTGGCTGAAAAGTATAATCGTTCCTACCGTCCGTATTTTATGGGGCAGGCAGGAGCCGCTTCTCTTAGTCAGTATTTTGGGATGCAACAAATCACACCTGAGCTTAAAAATAAACAAGCTGTATTTGTAATCTCTCCACAGTGGTTTACAAAAGAGGATCATGATCCGACTATTTTTCAAACCTATTTTAACAATGATCAGTTGACTGCATTTTTAGAGAATCAATCTGGGGATGCAGCCTCTCAATATGCGGCTAATAGACTCTTAAAGCTAAATCCAAGAGTTCCGATGAAAGGAATTGTTGAGAAACTGGCTAAGAATGAACAGTTGTCAGACTTTGATCAAACGATGGTTAATCTTTCTGCCGAGTTCAATGAAAGACAAGCTGCCCTTTTTGGTCAATTCTCTATTCGAGGCCGATTAAAGTATAAAGATCATATTGAAAAATATTTAAGTAGCCTCCCGGATCAATTTTCTTATGAAGAATTGGAAAATATTGCACGTAAGGATGCAGAAGCAAATACGACCAATAATGATTTGGGAATGGAGAACCACTTTTATAATACTCAACTGAAGAAGGATTTGAAAAAGTGGGAAGGGTATCAAAAAAATTACAACTTTCTTCAGTCAAGGGAATACAATGATTTACAGTTAGTGCTCGATCAATTTGCAAAATCTAAGGTCAATGTGCTCTTTGTCTTTCAACCTGTCAATAAAAAATGGATGGATTATACAGGTTTGAGTGAGGAGATGTATCAACACTCTGTCGAAAAAATTCGTTACCAATTGGAGAGTCAAGGTTTCACCAATATTGCTGATTTTTCAAAAAACGGTGACGAACCTTATTTTGTCAAGGATACGATTCATATCGGTTGGTTAGGCTGGTTGGCGTTTGATAAGGTTGTAAATCCCTTTTTGAGCAATCCAACAACAGCACCTATTTACCAAATGAATGACCGCTTCTTTAGCCAAGATTGGGCGGATTACGATGGGAACATCAAAGATTTCCAATAAAATGAGTTAAAAGTTTGGGATTTGAACCCAGACTTTTTTGTTTAAATGGCGAATATTTAAGATAAAAATAGGTCAAAAGTTTCAAAATTTTTAGAAATAGCGTATAATATAAAAGAGAAAAAGAAAAGAAAGGGATTTTAAAATGAACAAACGTTCTTTGTTACCTGTCTTGTCGACAGCCCTGTTAGCTCCAGCCTTCTTAGCTGGACAAGTCTATGCTGAAGAAGCGACGACTCCTGCAGAAAGTTCAGCTGTCGTAGCGACTCCTGCTACGCCGGCGACTCCAGCCCCTGTTGAGAGTCCTGCGGTACCGGAAACTTCAGCAACTTCGGCAACTTCAGAAGCAGTTGCAACTGCAGAAGCTCCGTCAGCTCCTGCTGAATCTACTAAAGGCGAAGACAAGGACACCGTTATCTTACACACCAATGATGTCCATGGTCGTATTGTAGAGGAAAAGGGAGTAATTGGAGATGCCAAGTTAGCGACTGTCATTGAGCAGGAGCGTGCAAAATCAAATCAAATACTCTGGTTGTTGATGCGGGAGACGCTTTCCAAGGTTTACCGATTTCCAACTCTACGAAGGGTGAAGCACGCGCTGAAATTCTTAATAAGATGCAGTATGATGCCATGGCAGTAGGAAATCATGAGTTTGATTTTGGACTTGATGAAGCTAAAAAATACAAGGAAATCTTGAAATTCCCATTACTTAGTTCAAATACGTATGTCAATGGTGCTCGTCTCTTTGAAGCTTCTACAATCGTTGATAAAGATAAGACTGTGGAAGGTGATGAGTTTGTTGTAATCGGCGTGACAACACCTGAAACAGCTACCAAAACTCACCCTAAAAATGTTAAAGGAGTAACCTTTACTGAGCCAATCGAAGAGGTTAATAAGGTCGTTGAAGAAGTTCAAGCCAAGGCTAAGGCGGAAGGTAAGGATTATAAGCATTATGTAGTCTTAGCCCACTTGGGTGTTGATACAACAACGCCAGTAGCTTGGCGTGGTTCAACACTAGCAGAAGCCCTGTCTAAGAACCCTCTTTTGAAGGGGAAACGTGTAACAGTCATTGATGGTCATTCTCATACAGTAGAATCAACTACTTACGGAGATAATGTGACTTACAACCAAACTGGAAGTTATCTCCATAACGTTGGTAAAATTACTTATAAATCTCGTCAGCTTTTGGGTAATCCAACTCAGATTGCGGCTGCAGATGCTAAAAAATTACCAGCTAATCCTACAGTTGAAAAACTAGTCAAAGACATTAAACAAAAATACGATGCTGAAAATGCTGTTGAAGTCGTTTCAAACAGTCCTGTTGAACTAAACGGTGACCGTGAAAATGTCCGTGTCCGTGAAACCAACCTCGGAAATGTCGTCGCAGATTCTCTCTACCAGTATGGTCAAACAGGATTTAGTCATCCAACAGATATCGCTGTGACAAATGGTGGTGGCTTGCGTGAGACAATTGCTAAAGGCAAACCAATTACAAAAGGAAATGTCATTGCAGTCTTGCCATTTGGAAACACAATCTCACAAATTCAAGTAACTGGTCAGCAAGTTCTGGATATGTTTGAAAAATCACTCGGATCTATTTTGCAGGTGGATAAAGCAGGAAAAACTGTCTTAGACGAAAATGGTCAACCATTGCTCGAACCAAGCGGTGGATTCTTACAGATTTCAGGAGCCAAGGTCTACTACGATACAAACCTAGTCGCAGGTAAACGTGTCTTGGCTGTTCAAGTGAAGAACCGTGCAACTGGTCTTTATGAAAAACTAGATTTGGCGAAAATCTACTACCTAGCAACCAATGACTTCCTTGCAGCAGGTGGTGACGGTTATACCATGCTTGGTGGTGCTAGAGAAGAAGGTCCTTCAATGGATGCTGCCTTTGAAGACTATCTCAAAACAGCTGATTTGACTCAGTATGAAAAAGTAAATCCAAATTCACGCACGATTTCTGTGGACTCAAAAACATTTAAACTTCCTGAAGAAGGTAAAGAGCAAGATTCAACTAAACCAGTAGAAGACCAAGCAACAAAACCGACTCAACCTTCTACTGTAAAAGTTGATTATAAGGTTGCAGATAAGTTTGCTAAGAAAACAGTAGTCTCAGAGAAACTACTTCCAAATACAGGTAGTGAGCAATCTATTTTCATGATGCTACTTGGTGTGATTCTTGGAGCGACAGCCCTCTGGACTAGCCGTAAACAAGAAAAATAAGTCTAAAGGATGAAAACATCTCAGGTGTTTTCATCTTTTTTCTTGATTCTTTTTTGGTTTATGATATAATTAACCAGTAAAGAATCTATGGTAATCTATATTGTTTTAAGAAAAAGATAACTAGGAAAGGAGAAGTTCATGAGACAATTAGCAAAAGATATTGATCATTTTTTAAATGAGGTTATCCTGAAAGCTGAAAACCAGCACGAAATTTTGATTGGTCATTGTACCAGCGAAGTAGCTTTGACTAATACCCAGGAGCATATCCTGATGCTATTATCAGAAGAATCATTAACCAATTCGGAGTTGGCACGACGTCTGAATGTCAGTCAGGCTGCTGTTACCAAGGCTATTAAGTCTTTGATTAAAGAGGGGATGTTGGAGACATCTAAGGATCCCAAAGATGCTCGTGTCATTTTCTATCAATTGACAGATCTAGCTCAACCAATTGCTGAAGAGCACCACCATCATCATGAGCACACCCTCTCGGCTTATGAGGAAGTTGCCAGTCAATTCTCAGCTGAGGAGCAACAAATTATCCAGCGGTTTTTAACTGCTTTAGTAGGAGAAATCAAGTAATGAGATACATCACAGTAGAGGATTTGTCCTTCTATTATGACAAGGAACCTGTGCTTGAGCATATCAATTACAGTGTTGATAGTGGGGAATTTGTCACCCTCACTGGAGAAAATGGAGCAGCCAAGACAACGCTAATCAAGGCTAGTTTGGGTATTTTGCAACCAAGATTTGGCAAAGTTACCATTTCAAAGACCAATACTCGTGGGACAAAACTAAGAATTGCCTACCTTCCTCAACAGATTGCAAGTTTTAATGCAGGTTTTCCAAGTACCGTTTATGAATTTGTCAAATCAGGTCGTTATCCAAGAAAGGGCTGGTTCCGTCGTCTAAATGCTCACGATGAGGAACATATCAAGGCTAGTTTAAACTCTGTTGGTATGTGGGAACATCGGGATAAAGGATTGGTTCCCTTTCTGGCGGGCAAAAGCAAAGGGCTGTTATCGCACGTATGTTTGCTTCAGATCCAGATATCTTTATCTTGGATGAGCCGACGACAGGGATGGATGCGGGAACCAAGGATGAGTTTTACGAACTCATGCACCACAGTGCCCATCATCATGGCAAGGCTGTTTTGATGATTACTCACGATCCTGAAGAAGTTAAGGACTATGCAGATCGAAATATCCACCTTGTCCGTGACCAAGATTCGCCATGGCGTTGCTTCAATGTCCATGAAAGTGACCGGGAGGTGGAGCATGCTTAATCTATTGTCTTATGATTTTATGCAGCGAGCCTTTTTGGCAGTTATTGCCATGAGTCTCTTTTCACCAGTTCTGGGGACCTTCCTTATCTTGCGTCGTCAGAGTCTTATGAGTGATACTCTAAGTCACGTCTCGCTTTCAGGGGTTGCCTTTGGCTTGGTTTTAGGAATTTCTCCGACCATTTCAACCATTGTGATTGTCTTGATTGCGGCGGTCTTCCTTGAATACCTACGTACGGTTTATAAAAGTTTTATGGAGATTGGGACAGCCATTCTCATGTCTACAGGACTTGCAGTTTCACTTATTGTGATGAGCAAGGGTAAGAGCTCTAGTTCTATGAGTCTGGACCAATACCTTTTTGGTTCTATTGTGACTATTAGTCAAGAGCAGGTAATTGGGCTCTTTGTCATTGCAGCGGTTGTTTTAATCCTAACCTTCCTCTTTTTAAGACCCATGTATATTCTAACCTTTGACGAGGATACAGCTTTTGTCGATGGACTTCCAGTGCGTACCATGTCTATTCTCTTTAACATGGTGACGGGTGTGGCTATTGCTCTCATGATTCCAGCTGCAGGAGCACTTTTGGTATCAACTATCATGGTCTTGCCAGCTAGTATCGCTTTGCGTTTAGGAAAGAACTTTAGTTCAGTGATGATACTTGCTAGTGCCATTGGTTTTCTTGGCATGGTTGCGGGGCTTTATATTTCCTATTATGCAGAGACACCACCAAGTGCAAGTATTACCATTATCTTTGTAGTTGTCTTCTTGTTAGTCAGCCTACTCAAACGTTTATCAAATAGGAGAAGTAAATGAAAAAACTAGGCCTACTTTTGGCAAGTCTTGTGACAGTTTTCTTGGTAGCTTGTTCCAATCAAAAACAAGCAGACGGGAAATTAAATATCGTTACAACTTTCTATCCTGTCTATGAATTTACCAAGCAAGTAGCAGGAGACACAGCCAATGTTGAGCTCTTAATTGGAGCTGGGACAGAACCACATGATTATGAACCATCGCCTAAGGCGGTCGCTAAAATCCAAGACGCTGATGCCTTTGTTTATGAGAATGAAAACATGGAAACATGGGTTCCCAAGCTGTTAGAATCTCTAGATGCGAAAAAAGTAAAAACGATAAAAGCTACTGGAGATATGTTGCTTCTTCCAGGAAGTGAAGAAGAGGAAGACCATGACCACGGTGAAGAAGGTCATCATCACGAGTATGACCCTCATGTATGGTTGTCTCCTGCGCGTGCAATCAAACTTGTAGAACATATCCGTGATAGTCTTTCAGCTGACTATCCAGATAAGAAGGCGACTTTTGAACAAAATGCAGCAGCCTATATCGAAAAACTGCAAGCCTTGGACAAAGCCTATACTGAAGGACTTTCTAATGCTAAACAAAAGAGTTTTGTGACTCAACACGCGGCCTTTCGTTATCTAGCATTGGATTACGGACTCAATCAAGTCTCTATCTCTGGGCTTTCGCCAGATGCGGAGCCTTCAGCAAGTCGCTTGGCAGAATTGACCGAGTACATCAAGAAAAACAAGATTTCTTATATCTACTTTGAAGAAAATGCCTCTCAAGCTCTAGCCAATACCCTCTCAAAAGAAACAGGAGTGAAGATAGATGTTCTAAATCCTCTTGAAAGCTTGACCGAAGAGGACGTGAAGGCGGGAGAGAATTATATCTCTGTCATGGAGAAAAATCTCAAAGCTCTCAAGCAAACAACTGACCAAGCAGGGGCAGAAATTGAGCCAGAAAAAGCAGAGGAAACTAAAACCGTTCAAAATGGCTACTTTGAGGATTCAGATGTTAAGGACCGTACCCTAAGTGATTATGCTGGCAACTGGCAGTCTGTCTATCCTTTCCTTGAGGATGGGACTCTTGACCAAGTCTTTGACTACAAGGCTAAATTGACTGGTAAGATGACCAAGGATGAATATAAGGCCTACTATCAAAAGGGTTACCAAACAGATGTGACCAAGATTAACATCACGGATAACACTATGGAATTCATCCAAGGTAGGCAAAGTAAGAAATATACTTACAAGTATGTCGGTAAGAAAATCTTGACTTATAAGAAAGGCAATCGTGGAGTTCGTTATCTCTTTGAAGCGACAGATGCGAACGCTGGACAATTTAAGTATGTTCAGTTTAGCGACCACAATATCGCTCCGGTCAAGGCAGAGCATTTCCATATCTTCTTTGGAGGAACTAGCCAGGAAGCCCTCTTTGAAGAGATGGACAACTGGCCGACCTACTATCCAGAGAATTTATCTGGTCAAGAAATCGCCCAAGAAATGTTAGCTCATTAAATCCAAACAATCCTTCCTACATGGGGAGGATTTTTCTTGTTTTATCAGCGTTGAGCATCTAGATTGACATGAGCGGATCAGAGTGTATAATAGATGTAACAAAAATAGTTACGACGGAGAGAGGTTTTCTATGGTTTACGAATATAATAGTCAGGTTTATTTGGCTGAAGTAGCTTTAAATGTCAAGGACTTAGAAAGTCAGACAGCATTTTATCATCAGTTGCTTGGGTTGGAGATTTTGAATCAATCGGAAAATCAAGTTCTTTTAGGTGCCGGTGGGAAACCACTAGTTCGGCTAATTAAGACAGATGACATTAGCATTCCTAAGCAAAGTTATGGTCTTTATCATATGGCACTTCTTTTGCCGACTCGTGAAGATTTGGCTAATATTTTTAAACACTTGTTAGACTTAAAGGTTTCCTTGATTGGTGGAGCTGATCATGGCTATAGTGAGGCTATCTATCTTGAAGATTTGGAGGGCAATGGCATAGAACTCTATAGAGACAAGCCAGTAGCAGAGTGGGACATTCGTGAGGATGGTCGAATTATTGGTGTGACAGAAGAACTTTCTGCCCAAGATATCTACGAACTAGGAAAAAAAATCGAGCCTTTTGCAATCGCAAGTGGTACTCGAATGGGGCATGTTCATCTATCTGTTAAGAATAGTCGTGAATCTAGTGCATTCTACCAAGAGTCTCTTGGTCTTGAGGATAAATTCACGATTCCACATGCCAGTTGGATAGCATCAGGTGACTATCATCATCATTTGGCTGTCAATGAATGGGGAGGTAAAAACTTAGCTTCTCGTGAGCAAGGAATGCCAGGGCTAGCCTACTATGTGGTTGAAGTTGAGAATAAAGAAGAACTGTTGAGACTATTTTCAAAATCTCAAACTGACAAGGCGAGAACTCAATGGATTTCCTCTTCGGAATTCTCCGTTACAGATAAAGACGGTATTGTTACGAGAGTCAGAGTGGAGAACTAGGAGGTTTCATCTCTAAGATAAGTGCTCCTTTTGACAAAGGTCTGTATTAGAGATATAATGTAGAAAAATCGTTTAAGGATAAAGATATGACAAAATCAAAGTACATTACACGCCTCAAACGCTCAGAAGGTCAATTGCGGGGTATCCAAAAGATGATGGAGGAAGAGCGTGATTGTGTCGATATCATTACTCAATTAACGGCAGTTCGATCCAGTGTTGATCGTATTATTGAACTGATGATAACGGAGAATTTAACAGCTTGCATTAACGACCCTCTAGAGGATCCTCAAGCGCAGAAGGAACGCTTGGAAAGGCGGTTAAATACTTGATTAAACGTAAGTAATAAAAAATATACGTTTCTCTTAAATAGTGAACAAATTATTAAAAGAGCAGTTGGTCTTATTGAAAGTAGACCAATTGCTCTTTTTGAATTTTATTTATTAATATCACCTGGCCAGGCATTCATGCCACCTTCTACATTGGTAACGGTGAGGCCTTGGGCGCTGAGAAATTGACAGGCAGAGGCAGAACGTACTCCACCTTGACAGATGACATGGTATTCATGGTCAGGTTTGAGTTCTTTGTAGCCTTGCTCCAAGGTACTTAACGGAAGATTTTTGGCAGCTGGTGCATGTCCTGCTTGGAATTCATGTACTTCACGGACATCGATAAGATCTAGATTTTCATTTTGATATTTTTCATAAAAGTCAGCCATGCTGATATTAGTTACCATATTCTACTCCTTCTGGGTTAGCCATTTTGTATAGTGAATAAGCGCCGTCAAGGTTTTGGACGGTAAATCCTGCTTGCTTGAGGATACGCTCTGTGATATAGCTGCGCAAACCACTGTGGCAGCTGAGAATATAGATTTGATTCCTGTCTAGTTCCTCCAAGCGTTCCCGTAGTTCGTTTAGGGGGGATGTGGATGGTGTCAATCTTAAGTCGACCACTTTGGTATTCGCTACTGGTCCGTACATCCAGGAATTTCTTGCCAGTAGCTATTTCATCTTCTAGCTGGTACCACTGTATATTGTCGCTCAGACCTTCGATAAGGTTTAAGGCTGCGTATCCCAGCATATTTACTGGATCTTTGGCAGAACCAAATGGTGGTGCATAGGTGAACTCTAACTCTGGCAAGTCAAGGACGGTGAGATTTGCCTTGAGAGCAGTTGCTAGGATATCGATTCTCTTGTCAACACCTTTCTTCCCAACTCCTTGGGCGCCATAGATTTTGCCACTGGTTGGGTCAAAGAGGAGCTTTAAGGTCATATCAGTAGCACCTGGATAATAACCAGCGTGGTCTTTCCCGCTGACATGAATTGCCTTGTATGGGAGTTGATTGTCACTAAGAGTGCGTTCGCTAAGACCTGTCGAAGCAGCGGAATACCAAAAGCACGAACGATAGCAGTACCGATACTACCCTTGTTTGCGCTCCATTCCAGCAATTATGTCTGCCACTTGACGTCCTTGACGGGTTACAGGAGAAGCTAGTGAGATGATAGTATCTTCCATGAGACGTCTGATACGAGTCGCCACTGACATACCACCTGCAACTCATCCAACAATGATAATCTTCATTGAGTTTCTTCCTTTTAGTTCTATATAGTTTCGCCTGTCCAAGCGATCATACCGCCTCGGACGTTGATAACATCATAGCCTTTTTTCTTGAGCTTTTTAGCAGCCATCTTACTTCGGACACCAGAATGACAGATGACATAGAGAGTTTCTTTTGTCGCAGGGGTGTAAGATCCGATTTCGGTTAGAGGAATATTCTTTGCATTTTTGATATGACCTTTACGGAATTCCGTAGGCGTCCGAACGTCCAATAGCTGAATCGGTTCCTTGAGTTTAGCTTCTAATTCGCTGGTAGAAATACTATCAATTTTTGTAAATAAGTAAAACATAGGCACCTCCAAATATACCCGTATAGGGTATATTAAACCACTAAGAAGTGCTTTTGTCAAGCAAGTTGAATTGATCAGCATTCTTTCTTATTTAGAAAAATTTTTGTGCTTTTCCAGTATGTTAGATGATACCCTACAAACAAGAGAGAAGCGTTTTTTTAGTTGGTTGGCAAGATATATCATACAAGTGATTCTAATTATTCAAGAACGAACCTCTGAAAACATTCTTTTCTGAAAACAAACCACAACTATACTAAAGCAAGAAAAATCCTTCAAAGGACTTGAAAAATTAGAGAAAATAGGGTATAATATGAGTAATCATTTGTCGTAGGTTTTGTCTGAAATATTGTCCGGACAAGGCTCACAGCAGTTAAATCTCCTCAAAAAAGTCGGATTTAACTGCTCTTTTTGTGCTTTTTTTCGGTATTTTTTGAATCTGTAACAGAGATTTAAAGATTCTGAAAAATTAGTCAAGGGGGATAAGTTGATAGGGTTTTCAACCATCTAACGATAACCAAAAGCTTAAATAGCTAGGCTTGGAATTTTAACTAAAAGGAGAATCATCTTGGCAGGACATGACGTTCAATACGGGAAACATCGTACCCGTCGTAGTTTTTCAAGAATCAAAGAAGTTCTTGACTTACCAAATTTGATTGAAATTCAAACAGATTCATTTAAAGATTTCCTAGATCATGGTCTTAAGGAAGTGTTTGAAGACGTATTGCCAATAGCAAACTTTACAGAAACTATGGAGTTGGAGTTTGTTGGCTACGAAATCAAAGAACCAAAATACACGCTTGAAGAAGCTCGCATTCATGATGCTAGTTATTCAGCGCCAATCTTTGTAACTTTCCGCTTGATTAACAAAGAAACTGGCGAAATCAAAACTCAAGAAGTCTTCTTTGGTGATTTCCCAATCATGACTGAGATGGGTACTTTCATCATCAACGGTGGTGAACGTATTATCGTATCACAGTTGGTGCGTTCTCCAGGTGTTTACTTTAATGATAAAGTAGACAAACGGTAAAGTGGGCTACGGTTCAACTGTAATCCCTAATCGTGGAGCTTGGTTGGAACTGGAAAGCGACTCAAAAGACATCGCCTATACTCGTATCGACCGTACTCGTAAAATTCCATTTACGACCTTGGTTCGTGCACTTGGTTTCTCAGGTGATGACGAAATCTTTGATATCTTTGGTGACAGCGAGTTGGTTCGCAACACTGTTGAAAAAGATATCCATAAAAACCCAATGGACTCTCGTACAGACGAAGCTTTGAAAGAAATTTATGAGCGTCTTCGTCCAGGTGAACCAAAAACTGCTGAGAGTTCACGTACCTTACTTGTGGCTCGTTTCTTCGACCCACGTCGTTATGACTTGGCAGCCGTTGGACGTTACAAGATTAACAAGAAATTAAATATTAAAACTCGTTTGCTCAACCAAACAATCGCTGAACCATTGGTGGATCCTGAAACTGGTGAAATCTTGGTTGAAAAAGGTACTGTTATGACTCGCGATGTCATCGAAAGTATCGAAAGCCACTTGGATGGCGATTTGAACAAGATTGTCTACACTCCAAATGACTCAGCTGTTTTGACAGAACCAGTTGTACTTCAAAAATTCAAGGTTGTGGCACCAACTGATCCAGATCGTGTTGTAACAATCATCGGTAACGCAAACCCAGATGATAAGGTTCGCACAATCACTCCTGCAGATATCCTTGCTGAGATGAGCTACTTCCTCAACTTGGCTGAAGGTATCGGTCGTGTGGATGATATTGACCACCTTGGAAATCGTCGTATCCGTGCTGTTGGTGAATTGCTTGCCAACCAAGTACGTCTTGGACTTTCACGTATGGAACGTAACGTTCGTGAACGTATGTCTGTTCAAGATAACGAAGTATTAACACCTCAACAAATCATTAACATCCGTCCAGTGACTGCGGCAATCAAAGAATTCTTTGGCTCTTCACAATTGTCACAGTTCATGGACCAACACAACCCACTTTCTGAGTTGTCACACAAACGTCGTTTGTCAGCCTTAGGGCCTGGTGGTTTGACACGTGACCGCGCTGGATATGAAGTGCGTGACGTGCACTATACTCACTATGGACGTATGTGTCCAATCGAAACACCTGAAGGACCAAACATCGGTTTGATCAACAACTTGTCTTCTTACGGACACCTCAACAAGTATGGTTTCATTCAAACACCATACCGTAAAGTTGACCGTGCAACTGGTAAAGTTACCAACGAAATTGTTTGGTTGACTGCCGATGAAGAAGATGAATACACAGTAGCTCAAGCTAACTCTAAATTGAACGCAGATGGAACTTTTGCTGAAAAAGTTGTCATGGGACGTCACCAAGGGGTTAACCAAGAATATCCAGCATCAAGCGTTGATTATATGGACGTTTCTCCTAAACAGGTAGTTGCCGTTGCGACAGCATGTATTCCTTTCTTGGAAAACGATGACTCCAACCGTGCCCTCATGGGAGCCAACATGCAACGTCAGGCTGTTCCGTTGATCGATCCTAAAGCGCCTTTCGTTGGTACTGGTATGGAATACCAAGCAGCCCATGATTCAGGAGCTGCAGTTATTGCACAACATGGTGGTAAGGTTACCTATGCGGATGCGGACAAAGTAGAAGTTCGTCGTGAAGATGGTTCCCTTGATGTTTACCACATCCAAAAATTCCGTCGTTCAAACTCAGGTACTGCTTATAACCAACGTACCCTTGTTCGAGTTGGCGATGTCATCGAAAAAGGTGACTTTATCGCTGATGGACCTTCTATGGAAAAAGGTGAAATGGCGCTTGGACAAAACCCAATCGTTGCCTACATGACATGGGAAGGTTACAACTTCGAGGATGCCGTTATCATGAGCGAACGCTTGGTGAAAGACGATGTTTACACATCTGTTCACCTCGAAGAATACGAATCAGAAACTCGCGATACAAAGCTTGGGCCTGAAGAAATCACTCGTGAAATTCCAAACGTTGGTGAAGATGCCCTTAAAGACCTTGACGAAATGGGTATCATCCGTATCGGTGCTGAGGTTAAAGAAGGAGATATCCTTGTAGGTAAAGTAACACCTAAGGGTGAAAAAGATCTTTCTGCTGAAGAGCGTCTCTTGCACGCTATCTTCGGTGACAAATCTCGTGAAGTGCGTGATACTTCCCTTCGTGTACCACACGGTGCCGATGGTGTCGTTCGTGATGTTAAAATCTTTACACGTGCAAACGGTGATGAATTGCAATCTGGTGTCAACATGCTGGTTCGCGTCTACATCGCTCAAAAACGTAAGATCAAGGTTGGAGACAAGATGGCCGGACGTCACGGAAACAAAGGGGTTGTCTCTCGTATCGTTCCTGTAGAAGACATGCCTTACCTTCCAGACGGAACTCCAGTCGATATCATGTTGAACCCTCTTGGGGTGCCATCACGTATGAATATCGGTCAGGTTATGGAGCTTCACCTTGGTATGGCGGCTCGTACTCTTGGCATCCACATCGCAACGCCAGTCTTTGACGGAGCAAGTTCTGAAGATCTTTGGGATACTGTCAAAGAAGCAGGTATGGATAGCGATGCTAAGACTATCCTATACGACGGACGTACTGGTGAACCATTTGATAACCGTGTGTCAGTTGGTGTCATGTACATGATCAAACTTCACCATATGGTTGATGATAAATTGCACGCTCGTTCAGTCGGACCATACTCAACCGTTACACAACAACCACTCGGAGGTAAAGCTCAGTTTGGTGGACAACGTTTCGGTGAGATGGAGGTTTGGGCGCTTGAAGCCTATGGTGCATCAAATGTCCTTCAAGAAATCTTGACTTACAAGTCTGACGACATCAATGGACGTTTGAAAGCTTATGAAGCTATTACAAAAGGAAAACCAATTCCAAAACCAGGTGTTCCAGAATCATTCCGAGTTCTTGTAAAAGAATTGCAATCTCTTGGTCTTGACATGCGTGTCCTTGACGAAGATGATCAAGAAGTGGAACTTCGTGACCTTGATGAAGGAATGGACGAAGATGTCATCCACGTAGATGACCTTGAAAAAGCCCGCGAAAGAGCAGCTCAAGAGGCTAAAGCAGCCTTTGAAGCTGAAGAAAATGCAAAAGCGGAAGCAACAGAAGAAGCTGCTGAACAAGAATAAGCAGTTCACTTATAATAGAAAGGGAAGAAATAGTGGTTGATGTAAATCGTTTTAAAAGTATGCAAATCACACTAGCTTCTCCAAGCAAAGTCCGTTCATGGTCTTATGGAGAAGTCAAAAAACCTGAAACAATCAATTACCGTACGTTGAAACCAGAACGTGAAGGACTCTTTGACGAAGTAATCTTTGGTCCTACAAAAGACTGGGAATGTGCTTGTGGTAAATACAAACGCATTCGCTACAGAGGGATTGTTTGTGACCGTTGTGGTGTTGAAGTAACGCGTACAAAAGTTCGTCGTGAACGTATGGGACACATCGAGTTGAAAAGCTCCTGTATCTCATATCTGGTATTTCAAAGGGGATTCCAAGCCGTATGGGCTTGACCCTTGATATGAGTCCTCGTGCCCTCGAGGAAGTTATCTACTTTGCAGCTTACGTGGTGATCGATCCAAAAGATACACCACTTGAGCACAAGTCTATCATGACAGAGCGCGAATACCGTGAGCGCTTGCGTGAGTACGGTTATGGATCATTCGTTGCCAAGATGGGTGCCGAAGCTATCCAGGACCTCTTGAAACAAGTAGATCTTGAAAAAGAAATTGCTGAACTCAAAGAAGAGTTAAAAACAGCTACTGGACAAAAACGTGTCAAAGCTATCCGTCGTTTGGATGTTTTGGATGCTTTCCACAAGTCTGGGAACAAGCCTGAATGGATGATTCTCAACATCCTTCCAGTTATTCCACCAGATCTTCGTCCAATGTTGCAGTTGGATGGTGGCCGTTTTGCCTCATCTGACTTGAACGACCTTTACCGCCGTGTTATCAACCGTAACAACCGTTTGGCTCGTTTGCTTGAGTTGAATGCACCAGGTATCATCGTTCAAAATGAAAAGCGTATGCTTCAAGAGGCGGTTGACGCTTTGATTGACAATGGTCGTCGTGGTCGTCCGATTACAGGACCAGGTAGCCGTCCACTGAAATCATTGAGCCACATGCTCAAAGGTAAACAGGGACGCTTCCGTCAAAACTTGCTCGGTAAACGTGTTGACTTCTCAGGACGTTCCGTTATCGCTGTTGGTCCAACACTTAAGATGTACCAATGTGGTGTGCCACGTGAAATGGCAATCGAGCTCTTTAAACCATTCGTGATGCGTGAAATCGTTGCCCGCGATATCGTGCAAAACGTTAAAGCGGCTAAACGCTTGGTAGAACGTGGAGATGAGCGTATCTGGGATATCCTCGAAGAAGTCATCAAAGAACACCCAGTTCTTTTGAACCGCGCACCTACCCTTCACCGTTTGGGTATCCAAGCTTTTGAGCCTGTCTTGATTGACGGTAAAGCCCTTCGCTTGCACCCACTTGTCTGTGAAGCCTACAATGCCGACTTTGACGGTGACCAAATGGCCATCCACGTACCACTCTCAGAAGAAGCCCAAGCAGAAGCTCGTATCTTGATGCTTGCTGCTGAGCACATCTTGAACCCTAAAGATGGTAAACCAGTTGTTACTCCATCTCAGGACATGGTTTTGGGTAACTACTACTTGACCATGGAAGAAGCTGGTCGTGAAGGCGAAGGCATGGTCTTCAAGGACCGTGACGAAGCTGTCATGGCTTACCGTAATGGTTATGTTCACCTTCACTCACGTGTTGGTATCGCAACAGATAGCCTTAACAAACCATGGACAGAAGAGCAAAAACACAAAATCTTGCTTACAACTGTTGGTAAAATCCTCTTCAACGATATCATGCCAGAAGGACTACCTTACTTGCAAGAGCCAACTAACGCAAACTTGACAGAAGGTGTTCCGGCTAAGTACTTCTTGCCATTAGGTGGAAATATCAAGGAAGCTATCGATGGACTTGAACTCAACCCGCCATTCAAGAAGAAAAACCTTGGAAATATCATCGCTGAAATCTTCAAACGTTTCCGTACGACAGAAACATCTGCCCTACTTGACCGTATGAAGAACCTCGGCTACCACCATTCAACTCTTGCAGGTTTGACAGTGGGTATCGCCGATATTCCAGTCGTTGAAGACAAGGCTGAAATCATCGAAGAATCACACAAACGTGTAGAACAAATCACAAAACAATTCCGTCGTGGTATGATTACAGATGACGAGCGCTATAATGCTGTTACAGCTGAATGGCGTGCTGCCCGTGAAAAATTGGAGAAACGTTTGGTTGCCAACCAAGATCCTAAGAACCCAATCGTTATGATGATGGATTCTGGAGCTCGTGGTAACATCTCAAACTTCTCACAGCTTGCCGGTATGCGTGGTCTAATGGCCGCTCCGAACGGACGTATCATGGAATTGCCAATCCTTTCAAACTTCCGCGAAGGTTTGTCAGTACTTGAAATGTTCTTCTCAACTCACGGTGCCCGTAAGGGTATGACCGATACGGCCCTTAAGACAGCCGACTCAGGTTACTTGACTCGTCGTTTGGTTGACGTTGCCCAAGATGTTATCATCCGTGAGGATGACTGTGGAACAGACCGTGGTCTCTTGATTCGTTCTATTACAGAAGGTAAAGAGATGATTGAGTCTCTCGAAGAGCGTCTCAATGGTCGTTACACTAAGAAAACTGTTAAACACCCAGAAACTGGTGCGGTTATCATTGGTCCAAATGAATTGATTACAGAAGACAAGGCACGTGAAATTGTCAATGCTGGTGTTGAAGAAGTAACAATCCGTTCTGTATTTACATGTAACACTCGTCATGGTGTCTGCCGTCACTGTTACGGTATCAACTTGGCGACTGGTGATGCGGTTGAAGTTGGTGAAGCAGTTGGAACAATCGCTGCCCAATCTATCGGGGAACCTGGTACACAGCTTACAATGCGTACCTTCCATACGGGTGGGGTTGCCTCAAATACCGATATCACTCAGGGTCTTCCTCGTGTCCAAGAAATCTTTGAAGCCCGCAATCCTAAAGGGGAAGCGGTCATCACAGAAGTCAAAGGGGGAAGTTACAGCAATCGAAGAAGATGCTTCAACTCGTACTAAGAAAGTCTTTGTTAAAGGTCAAACTGGAGAAGGCGAATATGTTGTACCATTTACAGCACGTATGCGTGTTGAAGTCGGCGATCAAGTTTCTCGTGGTGCAGCATTGACAGAAGGTTCTATCCAACCAAAACGTCTTCTTGCTGTTCGTGATGTCTTGTCAGTTGAAACCTACCTACTTGGTGAAGTACAAAAAGTTTACCGTAGCCAAGGGGGTGGAAATTGGAGACAAACACATCGAGGTAATGGTTCGTCAAATGATCCGTAAAGTCCGCGTCATGGATCCAGGAGATACAGACCTTCTCATGGGTACTCTCATGGATATCAACGACTTTACAGATGCCAACAAAGATGTTCTTATCGCAGGCGGTGTTCCAGCGACTGGTCGTCCAGTTCTTATGGGAATTACCAAAGCCTCACTTGAAACAAATAGTTTCTTGTCAGCTGCTTCCTTCCAGGAAACAACGCGTGTCCTTACAGATGCGGCTATCCGTGGTAAGAAAGACCATCTCCTTGGTCTCAAGGAAAATGTTATCATCGGTAAGATCATCCCAGCTGGTACTGGTATGGCTCGCTACCGTAACCTTGAGCCACAAGCAGTCAACGAAGAGTCACTCCTTGCAGATTCACAAGAAGAAGCTCCAGTAGATACTTCTACGGAAACGGTTGAAGTTGGAGAGTAAGCACATAAGTCTGCACAAAAAGAGGGTCATCCCTCTTTTTGTACGTATAGATACTGAAAATTCTATGCATGTTTTCTAGAAAAAATGATAGTAAATTGAAATAAAAAAACATTACTTTTAATTTTCAAAATAGTGAGCAAAAAGCTTTAAAAATAAGTATAATAGTGCTAAAATAAGACGTTGCTTGTTTAGAGAATTGTTAAAAACAACGCATAAAAATATAACAATATATACACTCCCGAAAGGGTAATGGAGGTAAATCATGAAAAATGATCTGTTTAACGACCGAATTAGTCGATTCTCGATCCGTAAGCTTCATGTAGGAGTTTGCTCGGTCTTACTCGGAACGTTGGTAATGCTCGGAACAGCTGCAAACGTTAGTGCGGATGAAGCTGTAGAGGACAAAAAGTTGACGGAGTTGCAGCTACAACAGAAGTAGACAAAGCTGAAGCTCCTGTAACTACAGAAGCAGCACCTGCTAAAGAAGTAACTTATAAAGCAGAAGCAGCACCTGCAGTTTCTACTGAAGTAAAACCTGAGCTAAATAGCGAAAAATTGGCAGCTTACGTTGCTGAAATTGAAGCAAACGTGGCAAATGGTAAATACAGCAACAAGACAGACGAGAGCGTTGAAATTCTTAAGGTAGGTCTTGCCAATGCTAAAAATGCACTTACTTCTGCTACAAGCCAAGCTGAACTTGACGCATCTTACCAATCACTTGTAACGATTGTAAATGATAAACTTAAGGAAAAAGAAGTACCTACAAAACCTGCAACCGCAGAAGAAAAAATTGCAGCAGGTCAAGAAGCTCCAGCGTCTGAAAACGCTCCTAAACGCCGTTCTCGTCGTGCTCTTGGTGACGCAAATGATCCAAGCTTGATCGCGGATGACGTTGAGGACGCAACTTCAACTCCAAAAGTTGAAAAACCAGGCTTTACAACAGATATTGATCCCAAATCTATGACTAGTCAGATTACTTGGTTGGACTTTGGAGATGTAGCCAACTGGACAGGAGCAAAAACAATCCAGGTCGCTAAAAATGAATTTAAACCAAATGACCTAACAGAGAGCTTAGCACTTCAAGTTGGGGCTACTTATACCAAGGAAATCATGCCTGGCTATGTAGTCACTGTAAAAGTTAAATCTTTGAAACCATTCCAAGCAACTGAAATCTATAAAAAACGGATGGAAGAGCAAGGGGCTACAGAAGCCGAAAAAGCAACTTATGACCCAAATGCTAAAAATGGCTATGTAAGTAAAGTTACTTCACCAATTGCTAAGCAATATTATAATGAAGGAAAAGAAGCCGACGTTATCGCTGATGCCCAAACTAGTTGGAGTGAAATCAAACTAGAAAAGGTTGATACCAAAAACAAGAAGACGACCATGGGTTCTGCATATAATGGTGGGAATATTGGGGTTCAATTTGAAATCTCTGCAACCTTCCGTGGTAAGAAAGTTAAGCCAGCTGTTGTTATGGCTGATGGAGAGTCTGCTAACCCTGGTGAATTTGTTATGTTCACTACCAACGGACAAGGTTGGCAGCACATTGGGGAATGGAAGAAGTTTAACAGACCAGCCACCTCTGTACCTTATCAACCACAAGATGCAGAAAACCTTTTGGGACCTACACCTAAATATAATAACATTAACCTAAGACAACTTCGTGATTCTACTGAAGTTGGACCAGAAAAGAAACCAGTAGCATGGAAGTACTTTGGAAATCCTGACCAAGTTACAGGTGGTCTAGGAACTGGTATCTTTGGACCAAATATTTCTGCAGGTAATAACACAGTTCCACTCGTGATGACACGTGGAGCATCTGAAGTGGGGCTTTATATCGCTTCAGGTGGTAAACAGTCAGCAATGCTAGGATTCTTCCCACTTGATGAAGGGGATGCTCCTGAGTCATATGGTAAGGCAGTCCATACCATTGCAACTGTTGACGGTGTTACTGGAGCTAAAGTAAATCAACCGTATCTTGGTAGCGTTAGCCCAGATATGGATGAAAACACTACTCAAGACTGGTTCGGTGATGATAAGACAACTACGGCCGATGAAGGAATTAACCAATTGCTTCCAGATGAACTCAAAGGTACAACTAATGAGATGATCAAAATGGACCGTACCAAACCAGGCAACTACAAGATGTCAGTTCAAGCTCATACGGATGGAGCTTCAGAAGCACATATCTATGGTTGGGTAGACTTTAACCAAAATGGTAAATTCGATGAAGATGAACGCTCAAATCTCGCTACAATCACACAAGATGGCACTGTTGAGTTGACCTTTGCAAACAGCAAGACTTACGTCGACCCAAGCGTTAAAGAGTTAGGTGCTCGTGTTCGTATCGCTAAGAAAGCGAACGAGATTGAAGCCCAACTGGCATGGCCTTCTCAGGTGAAGTAGAAGACTTCAAGACTCAAATCACCCACCCACCAAAAGGAGAATTTAAGGAAACTTCTGGCCCTCAAGGTACGAAACAATCAGCAACTGTTGCCTTTACAGCACGTGGAGAACACAAGTATGAACGTGATTCTAAGGCAGTTATCGACGAGACAGTAGAACCATACATCGTTGACAAAGATGGCAACCGTGCAACACTTGATGCAGACGGTTACTACGTCGTTCAAGGACAAGGTAAGTACAAGATTACTGCTAAGGGTAAAGATGTAGATGTTGAGTTTATTCCTGAGGACAACTTCCTAGGAACTGCTGATGGTATCTCTATCCGTCGTTCAGATAATAATGGCTATGATACAGGCTGGTCAACAAAATTCCCAGACCAAGAAGCTAACGTAGACACAATATTGAACACAATGGATGGTCTTTACATTCCAACTGTAACACCGATTGACATTGAAGGGGTTGACAAGACTTCTAAAGATATTCAAGGTGCAACTCAAAAAGAAACACCTACCTTTAATACAACAGCTTCTAACTCAGCTGGCGATAAGATTGCTATTGCTCCAAGCGCGGGCTATCCTGCTAAGTTGGTAGACCCAGCAACAGGTCGTACTATTGATGAGACATCTGTAACAGTAGCTGGAGAAGGGACATACACGATTAATCCTACAACTGGTGAAGTAACCTTCACTCCAGAACCAGACTTTGTCGGAACAGCCAAAGGTGTGGAAGTTATATTGTCAGCGCCAGTTGGACGCAATAAAGATGGTAAGGTTCAAGAGGAGTACATCAAGACTGCTACGGCTAAGTACACTCCGACTGTAACTCCAATTACCATCACTCCAACAGACAAAGTTTCTGAGGACATCCAAAACGTTCCACAAACTCAAACTCCTACATTTGAGTTGAGTAATGACAAGACTGCGAAAATCACAAGTAAGAAATTAGTAGACCCAGCAACAGGTCAACCTACTGATGAAAAAACTGTCACCGTGTCTGGCGAAGGAACTTACACAATCGATCCTTCTACAGGAGCTGTTACATTTACTCCTGAAAAAGACTTTGTCGGACCAACTAAAGGCGTTAAGGTTCAAGCAACTGCAACTATTACAAACGCCAAAGGTGAAACTTCAACAATCACTGCTGAAGCAAGCTACACGCCAACTGTAAAATCAGCTGCTCCAACAGCTAAACCAGCTACATCTAAAGATATCCAAGGTGCGACTCAAACAGGAACACCAACATTTGCAGGTACAACTGTTTCTGTTAACGGTGAAGACAAAGAAATCACTATTAAAGATAACAGCTACACACTTTTGGATAAAGATGGTAATGAAGTTACAACTACAACAGCTTATGCTGAAGATGGAACAACACCAATCGGTACATTCACAATCAACCCAGCAACTGGTACTGTAACATTCACACCAACTGATAAGTCTTACACAGGTAAAGTAACTCCTGTTAAGGTTCAAGCTGAAAGCTCAAATGGTATTAAAGTTGATACAACTTACACACCTGAGATTGTTCCGGTAACACCAACTGCAACACCAGCTGAAACAACAGACATCCAAGGTGCAACTCAAAAAGGTAAACCTGAATTCAAGGGTGGAACTGTTACAGTTGATGGAGTAGAAAAAACTGTTCCAATCAACGAAGATGTTCCAGCAACATTTGACGATGGTTCAACAACTAAGACAGTTGAAGGTGTTGGTACTTACACAGTAGCACCAGACGGAACAGTAACATTTGTTCCTGAAAAATCATTTGTTGGTAAAGCTCCATCAGTTACAGTTGTGCGTGAAGATAAGAACGGAACAAAAGCTTCTGCAACATACACACCAACAGTAACACCTGTTAAACCAACAGCAACACCAGTAGAAACAACAGACATTCAAGGTGCGACTCAAACAGGTAAACCTGAATTCACTGCAGGTGACAGCCGTGTGCCAATGAATGATGCTGTTCCAGCGACATTTGAAGATGGTTCAACAACTAAGACAGTTGAAGGTGTTGGTACTTACACAGTAGCTCCAGATGGAACAGTAACATTCGTACCAGAAAAATCATTTGTTGGAACTGCGCCAGCGGTAACAGTTGTGCGTGAAGATAAGAACGGAACAAAAGCTTCTGCAACATACACACCAACAGTAACACCTGTTAAACCAACAGCAACACCAGTAGAAACAACAGACATTCAAGGTGCGACTCAAACAGGTAAACCTGAATTCACTGCAGGTGACAGCCGTGTGCCAATGAATGATGCTGTTCCAGCGACATTTGACGATGGTTCAACAACTAAGACAGTTGAAGGTGTTGGTACTTACACAGTAGCACCAGACGGAACAGTAACATTTGTTCCTGAAAAATCATTTGTTGGTAAAGCTCCATCAGTTACAGTTGTTCGTGAAGATATGAACGGAACGAAAGCTTCTTCAACTTACACACCAACAGTAACACCAGTAACACCAACAGCTGAAGACGCTACTTCAACTGATAAGCAAGGTCAAACACAATCTGGTAAACCAACATTCACACCAGGTAACTCAAACGTACCAATGGATGATGATACGCCAGCTACATTCGAAGATGGTTCAACAACTAAGACTATCCCAGGTGAAGGAACATACACAGTTGCACCAGACGGAACAGTTACATTCGTACCAGAAAAATCATTTACAGGAACAGGAACAGGCGTGACTGTTAAACGTGTAGATAAGAACGGTACACCAGTAACAGCTAAGTACACACCAACAGTAACACCAGTAACACCAACAGCAACTCCAGCTGAATCAGTAGCACCTCAAGGTGTGGTTCAAACTGGTACTGTTACATTCACAGAAGGTGACCCAGTTGCACCAATCGACAAGGATACCATTACCCTTCTTGACGAAAATGGTCAACTAGCAGCTTCAGTAGATGCTAAGTCACCAGAAGGTAAAGTAATCGGTACCTTCACAGTTGATAAAGCAACAGGTGTTGTAACCTTTACACCAACTGACAAGTCATACTCAGGTGATGTTGTTCCAGTTAAGGTTCAAGCTAAAGATGCTAACGGTACTGTTGTAGAAACAACTTACACACCTAAGATTACTCCAGTAGTTCCAACAGGTGAAGATGTTACATCAACAGATATCCAAGGTAAGACACAAACAGGTAAACCTAAGTTTACAGAAGGTGATCCAAGTGTACCAATGGATGACGATGTTCCAGCAACATTTGAAGATGGTTCAACAACTAAGACTATCCCAGGTGAAGGAACATATACAGTAGCACCAGACGGAACTGTTACATTTGTGCCAGAAAAATCATTCACAGGAACAGGAACAGGCGTAACTGTTAAACGTGTAGATAAGAATGGTACACCAGTAACAGCTAAGTACACACCAACTGTTACACCTATCACACCAACAGCAGAACCAGCAACATCAACAGATATTCAAGGTCAAACACAAACAGGCAAACCAACATTCACACCAGGTAACTCAGACGTACCGATGGATGATGATACACCTGCAACCTTCGAAGATGGTTCAACAACTAAGGTAATTCCAGGTGAAGGAACATACACAGTAGCGCCAGATGGAACTGTAACATTCGTACCAGAAAAATCATTCACAGGAACAGGAACAGGCGTGACTGTTAAACGTGTAGATAAGAACGGTACACCAGTAACAGCTAAGTACACACCAACTGTTACACCAGTAACACCAACAGCAGAACCAGCTACAACTATTGGACCAAAAGGTAAAGAACAGTCTGGTAAACCAACATTCAAGGAAGGCGATAGCCGTGTCCCAATGAATGATGATGTTCCAGCTACATTTGACGATGGTTCAACAACTAAGACTATTCCAGGTGTTGGTACTTACACAGTAGCACCAGACGGAACAGTAACCTTCAAACCAGAACCTGAATTTACAGGAACAGCTCCATCTGTTACAGTTGTTCGTGAAGATATGAACGGAACAAAAGCTTCTGCAACATACACACCAACAGTAACACCAGTTACTACGTTTGTAGATAAAGAAGGTAAAGCAATTCCAGGATATCCAACTGAGGATGGAGAACAACCTAAGAAAGACATTCCAGGATACCGCTTCGTAGAGACTAAGAAACTTCCAAATGGCGACACAGAACATGTCTACGAAAAAGTGAAGACTAGTCACAAGGATAAAGACGGAAATGAAATTCCAGGATATCCAACAGAAGACGGTGAAAATCCTAAGAAAGATATTCCAGGATACCGCTTCGTAGAGACTAAGAAACTTCCAAACGGCGACACAGAACATGTCTACGAAAAAGTGAAGACTAGTCACAAGGATAAAGACGGAAATGAAATTCCAGGATATCCAACAGAAGACGGCGAAAATCCTAAGAAAGATATTCCAGGATACCGCTTCGTAGAGACTAAGAAACTTCCAAACGGCGACACAGAACATGTCTACGAAAAAGTGAAGACTAGTCACAAGGATAAAGACGGAAATGAAATTCCAGGATATCCAACAGAAGACGGTGAAAATCCTAAGAAAGACATTCCAGGATACCGCTTCGTAGAGACTAAGAAACTTCCAAACGGCGACACAGAACATGTCTACGAAAAAGTGAAGACTAGTCACAAGGATAAAGACGGAAATGAAATTCCAGGATATCCAACAGAAGACGGCGAAAATCCTAAGAAAGACATTCCAGGATACCGCTTCGTAGAGACTAAGAAACTTCCAAACGGCGACACAGAACATGTCTACGAAAAAGTGAAGACTAGTCACAAGGATAAAGACGGAAATGAAATTCCAGGATATCCAACAGAAGACGGTGAGAATCCTAAGAAAGACATTCCAGGATACCGCTTCGTTGAAACTAAGAAATTGCCAAATGGTGATACAGTACACATCTACGAAAAAGTTGTAACTCCAGAAAAACCAGAAGCTCCAGTTAAACCAGCTCCAGCTAAGGAAAATGCTCCTCAATTACCAAACACTGGTACTGAAGATCATGCTAGCCTTGCTGCCCTTGGTTTAGTAGGTGTCTTGAGTGGATTTGGACTTATCGCTCGTAAAAAGAAAGAAGACTAATCAACTCTGTAAAGTAGTGAGAAAGTCACCTTTCTAATTAAAAACTAGTGCATCCAAGGATGTACTAGTTTTTTTAATCTCTTTGCTACTTGTCTTAAGGATAGAACTATGCTACAATCGTGTAAAATAAACAAGGATATCAAGATATGAAAAGTGAATACCAAAAAATGATTGCGGGAGAACCTTATCACCCGTTCGATCCAGAACTTCGTGCTCTAGCACAAACAGCACGACAAAAGCAAGTCTCATTTAATGAAGAAGTCGATCCAGTAAAAGGTATGGAAATCATCAAAGGATGGTTTGGCTCAACTGGTGAAAATCTCTATGTCAATACTCGTTTGGTGGTGGATTATGGTGTCAATATTCATTTGGGAGAAAATTTTTATTCCAATTGGAACCTGACCATGTTGGATGTTTGTCCTATTTCCATTGGCGACAATGCAATGATTGGTCCTAACTGCCAATTTTTGACACCTCTTCATCCTCTAGATCCAGAAGAACGAAATTCAGGGCTAGAATTTGGTAAGCCTATCACGATTGGGAAAAATTTCTGGGCAGGTGGTGGTGTCATTGTCCTACCGGGTGTTACTTTAGGTGATAATGTTGTTGCAGGAGCAGGAGCAGTTATTACTAAGTCGTTTGGCGACAATGTAGTCCTTGCAGGAAATCCAGCACGAGTTATCAAAGAAATTCCAGTTAAAGAAAATTAAAAGAACAGCAAAATGCTGTTCTTTTTTGTACCATAAATAATGATTATTAATGAAGTTCGGATGGGGTTAAGAAAATTTTCAGAAAAATTTAGGTTATTTTTAGGGAGTTTCTATAGAATGATACTAAGTAAAATGAAGATGAGGAAATGAGTATGAAAGCAAAAAAATGGACATTCCTATTAACGAGTATAGCAACTCTAACACTGGTGACAGCTTGTACCCAGTCAACTTCAAATACAACAGCTAGCAATACCGCAACAACAATGGCGTCCACTACAGAAGCTAAGAAAACTAGCTATTTTACGGATAAAGACTATGATACTTCTTATGATGAAAAGTCTGCATCAACTGTAACTCTGTCAGGGTCAACAGCGACGGTATCTGGTGACGGAGTTGCTGTATCAGATTCTACCGTCACAATTTCTAAGTCAGGAACCTATGTGATTTCTGGACAATCTGATGGTGTTCAAATCAAGATTGCGGCTGAAAAAACAGATGATGTGCATATCGTACTAAACGGCGTCACCATGACCAATACCAATGCAGCTATTTCTGCAACATCAGCAGGTCATGTTTACTTAACTCTAGCAGATGGGACAACCAATAGCCTGTCAGATTCAGCTTCTAATAGTGACGAAAAGGCAGACGCGGCCCTATTCTCTAAAGTGGACTTGACCATCAATGGTAAAGGAACTCTCAATGTAGATGGCAAGAAAAATAATGGTATCAAGGCCAACGATACTCTTCACATCACTGGCGGAACCTACAATATAACAGCAGTTGGGGATGCCTTTAATGTCAATGATGAACTTAATATCACTGGAACGACCATGACTATCGATGCTAAGGAAGACGGGGTCAAGGTAGATAATGATGACGATACATCTGTTGGAACCATGTATCTCTCTGACAACACTATAACCGTTACTGCAGGTGATGATGGTATCCATGCTTCAGGTGATTTGGTCATCGATAGTGGTACCTACACTGTTAAGAATTCTACAGAAGGGCTTGAAGGTAAGTCTATCACTATTAACGGTGGGGACATTACTATTTACGCGACAGACGATGGTGTTAATGCAGCTAACAAAAACGCCCAACAAAGCGAAATCTTCTTTACTATGAATGGTGGGAACTTGACCGTTGAAGTTGGTCAAGGGGATACAGATCCGATTGACTCAAATGGTAATATCACTGTCACAGGTGGAACTATTAAGATGACTGGTCAAACAGGATTTGACTTTGATGGAACAGCTAGCTATACAGGTGGAGATATCTACCTCAATGGTGAAAAACAAACTGAAATCGTTAACTCTATTCCTGGAGGCGGAGGAGCACCTGGTGGACGACCATAAAAGAAAATCTCCTTTCTCGAAAGAGAAGGGAGGTTTTTTCAATTTTCAATTTTCTACTTGACAAGTGAGTGTTCGCTCACCTAGGAGGAAGTAAATGAAAACATTGCTACATTTACAAGATTTAGAAATCTTTTGGTCGTCAAATGGTCTTAAATCATGTTGGTTTTGAATTACAGGCAGGAGAAATTATTGGCTTAATCGGTCCTTCAGGTTCTGGCAAATCGACCATGATTAAAACCATGTTAGGGATGGAAAAGGCGGATGCGGGTATCGCTTTAGTCTTAGACCGCACCATGCCCAATCGTCATATTCTGAGAGATATCGGCTATATGGCTCAGTCCGAAGCGCTTCGTTTGCCTTGGGATGGCCCTCCCTAAAAAAGAAAAGATATCTCCAGCTGTCCAACGGTTTATGGATTGCCTCGAGCAATGGATGGTAGAGTTTTTGAAATAGAGATTGAAAAAGGCCTAATCAGATGATTAGGCCTTTTTCAGGTTAGTCTTTCTTTGTTTTACGAGAGAGGCCAAAGGCAGCACCCATGCTAAGAAGACCAAGGCCAAGAGTTGTCAAGGCAGTTGAGGTCTTGCTTCCTGTATTTGGAAGACTTGCTTCTTTTTGAGGAAGAGCTGCTGGTGCGATATAGACTGCGGTTTTGGCAGGCTCGTTTTTAGCAGGTGTGAATACGGTCGGTTTTGCAGGTGTTTGGATGCTAGGAGTTTGTGGTTTTGCTTTTGCCACACGGTGGGTTTTTGAGATCAACTCATACTTGTCTGTTTGTACCTTGAAGACACGACCTTTTTGGACGGTTTCAACGACTTTATTGGCAAATTGAACGTTCAACAAGTCAGCAAAGTTTTTGTTAATATTTAGGTAAAGACCATTTGTCCCATTGACCAATGGAACAAAGTCTTTTTTGTCAAATGTTGTACCAACCACTGTCAAAGAGATACCGGCATCTTGAAGGGCCTTCAGTGTTGCTTCTTTGGTTGGTGTATCTTTTGTAAGATCAATGTCCTCGTCTGTAATCAAGAAAGCAAAGCGATGGTTGTTTGCCCCAGTCCCCCAGTTGTAGTCCGCTGAAGTAGCGATGTGGTGCAATGGAACAGTAGCATTTTCATCAGCACCACCGGTTTTGATAGTTTTCAGGGCAGAAATGAAACTTTCTGGATCAGTTGTGAATTTTGATCCGTTAAAATCATGGTATTTCGTATGCTCTGAGTCTTCATATTCAACCAATCCCAAGCGTGCTTGGATATTTTTTGCAGATAAATTACGGACGAATGTCTCAACATTTTTCATCGTATCATTGATGTGGGAATCCATTGAGAACGATTTATCAATGACAAAGACGATGTCGGATGTTCCTTGAACTTCTTTTTTATTGACCACATCGGCTTCTTTTGTAACTTCGACTAGGCTTGTTTTGTTGACGGTTTCAGTTGTTGTCTCAGTGTAGTCAGCTGTTTCTTTGGTGGATGTAGCTGTCTTGGTAGAAGAGACTGGTTTTGAAGTGCCAACAGGTGTGTCTTGATCGGCTAAGCTAGTGGTTTTGATGGTTGCTGTTGAAGTAGTGGTTGTATCTCCACCGTCTGTTTTAGTAGCTGGGCCTGTTTTTTGGACATCCACAGCGATAACATCGCCAGTTTTTGCTTTATCAGCAGGAACAACTGGTGTATTGGCTTTGGCGTTGATTTCTTCTGTTGCAGCCGTGATAGGTGATTTTGCGGCTGTAGTAGCTGCAGGAGCAGTTTGGGTTGTGCTAGGAGCAGCGTCATCAGCTGAAACAATAGTCGTTCCTGTGAAGACCGTTCCTAAAACAACGGATGCTAAAGCTAAAGTTTGTTTACGTGAAATAGTATATTTTTTCAAAATACGTCCCCTTTTTAATAAACTTTTTTCTATTATACAGGTTTTTGAAAAACTTGTCAACGGTATAATAATCAAGGGTTTTGCCGACTTTTATATCCCTAATTATTGATAAAAAAACCGAACAAGAAAAAAATATTTACAAAATAATTTAAATAAACAAAGTATGCAAAAGAAAATAGGATTCCCACAAATTTGCAGGAATCCTTATTTTATCGGCATTTCTACTATATTTTTTAGTCGTAAAAAATACTAGCTAGTCACTTTATTTATGTTTCTAAATCAGGACATAGGTTTCAACCGCTTTAAAAACCTAATAATTTAAAGAAAAAACTCTTATCCCTAGCATTATTACAAGCTTGGAATAAGAGTTTTTAGGATATTAGGACGAGAAAGAATTATTCTCCATCTTTTTTAAAGATGTTTTTTACGCCAGATACTGCACCTTCGACAGCTTCTTTTGCATCTTCAGCAACTTCTTTAGCTTTTGAAGCTACCTTTTCTGCAGCTCCTTCTGCTTGAGTTTTTGTATCGCCAGTTAGTTTACCAAAACCTTCTTTAACAGAACCTTTAGCTTGGTTGAATTTTTCTTCGATTGACATGGGGGATACCTCCGTTAATTTTTTGTATTATCTAAATTACATTAGATATTAATTTAAGTATATACCCTTTTATGCTAAAAAGCAAAAAACTGATACGAAAGGCATCAGTTTATTTTTTTAATAGGTTACAACATTCAATTGACCTTTATCATATTCAGCAATAAAGATATTTGAGACTTCTTCGAAACCTTCTTCTTTCAATTTCTCAGTTAGCCACTCCTCTGATTTACCGATGGTCTCTAAGATTTCTACTTGGACTACACCATCTGTAATGATTGGGTATTTGGGATTTTCATCTCCCATTCGAACGATTATGAGTTGGCCATTTTGTTCGATGACGGCTCTTTTGACTTCTTTCAATTGGAAGACCCCTTGAGAGCGCAACTTAAGAGCGACGTCAGAAGCAGAAAGGCCTTTTGAGCGACAAGCTTCTGGATCTAATTTTCCGTTTTTTATGATAATAGTTGGTTTTCCATCAATCAGATGTTTGATGAAGGAAACATTGGTATTAAGCCATTTGAGTGACAGAATCAAAATCGTCCAGATGATGAGGATGACGACATATTGAAGGATGGTAATCGAGCTATTGTAGATGACCCCGCCGATAATACCCCCGAGAACAAAGTTCTGTATTTGGTCTACTGCAGAACTTGGCGCTAAATTTCCTTTTCCTGTTACGTTAATAACAAAAACAAGAGAAAGAAGCCCCCAGGCCAATTTAATTGCAATTGTAGCAAAAAAGCTTATCATTTTTCAACCTCCACGAGTTCCACATCTGTTTTATATAAGTCCATTTTTTCAAGTAAATAGCTATCTTGGTCAGTCCCGCTAATGGCGCGATAAAAATTGTCGCCAACCTTAATAATAGCTCCATCAGTAGTAGCTGAAGTATTGACATAAATATCTTTTTTATCAACACCTAACTCTTTTGATACAATCTCGATGAAGTGTAAGGAACTACGAAATTGATTATCATTGGATTGGCTGTTTTGAAAATTCGTAATGCTAATCAATACAAAAGCAATTAACGTCAAAATAGAAATGAGCGATAATTCACGGAACTTACTCCCTCTTTTATCTTTGAAAGCCTTAAATGCAAAGAATCCAGTCACAATCACTAAGAATGTCGACACAATAATCATGGTCCAATTCTGTTGACTAATCTGACTGAGAACATAGTCATATGAATAGAATTTCATAAGATTTCTCCCTTTTTCAAATTCAATCTATTATAAACTAATTCCTAAGCTATAGCAATTTTATTATGACGAAAAAAGCATTTAATTGTTGTTTCCTACTTAAGGTAGGTTTTTCTGATTTGACTTAGCCTCCCGTCTTGACTTTCGTTTAGCTTTTGATATAATAGTAAAAATTTAGAGGAGGTGCTCTATGATTCAAAAACACGCTATTCCTATTTTAGAGTTTGATGATAATCCTCAGGCAGTCATTATGCCGAATCACGAAGGCTTGGATTTACAGTTGCCAAAGAAGTGCATCTATGCATTTTTGGAAGAAGAGATTGACCGCTATGCTCGAGAAGTAGGAGCAGAGTGCGTTGGCGAGTTCATTTCTGCCACTAAAACCTATCCAGTTTATGTCATGGGTTACAAGGGTGAGGAAGTATGTCTGGCTCAGGCTCCCGTAGGTTCTGCCCCTGCGGCCCAGTTTATGGATTGGTTGATTGGCTACGGTGTGGAGAAAATCATTTCCACCGGTACTTGTGGCGTGTTAGTGAATATAGAAGAAAATGCCTTCCTAGTTCCAGTCCGTGCTCTGCGTGATGAAGGAACTAGTTACCATTATGCGCCACCTTCTCGTTATATGGATGTACATGTAGAAGCGATTTCTGCTATCGAGCAAGTCTTGGAACAACTAGGAATTCCTTACGAGGAGGTTATGACTTGGTCGACAGATGGTTTTTACCGAGAGACAGCTGAAAAGGTTGCCTATCGTAAGGAAGAAGGCTGTGCAGTTGTGGAGATGGAGTGTGCAGCTCTTGCAGCAGTTGCCCAGCTTCGAGGAGTAGTTTGGGGTCAACTTTTATTTACAGCCGACTCTCTAGCGGATTTAGAAAATTATGATAGCCGCGATTGGGGTTCAGAAGCTTTTGACAAGGCCTTAGAACTCTGTCTTGAAATCGTTAGTCATATGTGACTGCTTTAACTATTTTATGGTACAATGTAGCTATGTTATTCAAATCATTTTCGGAAAAAATAAACACGACCTTGGGACGTTTATCACCTGCTCGTCGAATTTTTTTAAGTTTTGCTTTGGTTATTTTCGCAGGCTCTCTTCTTTTGAGTCTGCCATTTGTGCAAGCAACAAGCTCCCAAGCGACCTATTTCGACCATCTCTTTACAGCAGTATCCATGGTCTGTGTGACAGGACTCTTTACTCAACCAGTAGCTACCACATATAACATCTGGGGTCAGTTAATCTGTATGTTTTTGATCCAGATTGGTGGTTTGGGTCTCATGACCTTTATAGGGGTCTTTTATATCCAAAGTAAGCAAAAGTTAAGTCTTCGTAGCCGTGAAACAATTCTGGAGAGCTTTAGTTATGGAGAAACTCAGTCTTTAATGGTTTTCATACGTTCGATTTTTTTGACGACTTTTATCGTTGAAGGACTCGGAGCCTTCTTGTTAAGTTTTCGTTTTGTTCCGGAATTTGGTTGGGGCCGAGGGATTTTCACCTCTATCTTCTTAGCTATTTCAGCTTTCTGTAATGCTGGATTTGATAATTTTGGAAGTACAAGTTTGGTAGCTTTTCAGACCGACCCTTTGATTAATCTAGTAATTGCTGCTTTGATCATCACAGGTGGTCTAGGATTTATGGTCTGGTTTGATCTAGCAACCCAGTTAGGAAAGAAGAAACGCCGTCTTCGTTTTCATACCAAATTAGTTCTTCTTTTAACAGTTGGGATTTTATTTACTGGGACAGTTTCAACTCTCTTGATTGAGTGGAACAATCCGGGAACGATTGGCAATCTTAGCGTGCCTGATAAATTGCTGGTCAGCTTTTTCCAAACAGTCAGCATGAGAACAGCAGGTTTTGCTTCGATTGATTACACCCAGGCCCGACCTGTTACTTTGCTGATTTATATCTTACAAATGTTTCTCGGTGGTGCACCTGGCGGGACAGCGGGAGGATTAAAAATCACAACCTTCTTTGTCTTGTTAGTCTTCGCACGAAGTGAGCTATTAGGCTTACCCCATGCTAATGTGGCTCGGAGAACGATAGAACCTCGGACAGTCCAAAAATCTTTCAGTGTCTTCATCATCTTCTTGATAACTTTTTTATCGGGTTTAATCCTATTAGGGATAACAGCAGAAGGGAATCCGAAATTTATCTACCTGATGTTTGAAACTATTTCTGCGCTTGCTACCGTTGGAGTAACAGCGAACTTGACACCAGAATTAGGTAAGATAGCACTTAGCGTTGTCATGTTATTGATGTTTATAGGACGAATCGGGCCGTTGACGCTATTAGTTAGCTTGGCTGAATATCGTCCAGACAAGAAAGATATGATCCACTATATGAAAGCAGATATTACTATTGGATAGGAAAGGATAAACTATGTCAGATCGGACAATCGGAATTTTAGGTTTAGGAATTTTTGGGAGCAGTGTTCTCGCAGCGCTTGCCAAGCATGATATCAATATCATAGCTATTGACGACCATGAGGAACTTATCAATCAATTTGAACCTGTTTTAGCACGTGGTGTTGTTGGAGACATTACGGATGAAGAACTCTTGTTATCAGCTGGGATTGATACCTGTGATACGGTTGTGGTAGCAACGGGCGAGAATTTGGAATCTAGCGTCCTTGCGGTTATGCATTGCAAGAGCCTTGGAGTGCCGACTGTTATTGCTAAGGTCAAAAGTCATACAGCAAAAAAAGTCCTTGAAAAAATTGGCGCGGATTCAGTCATTTCCCCAGAGTATGAGATGGGGCGCTCATTAGCGCAAACTATTCTGTTTAATAATAGCGTTGATGTCTTTCAGTTGGACAAGAATGTCTCTATTGTCGAGATGAAAATTCCACAATCGTGGTCAGGCAAGAGCCTAAGTCAACTAGACCTTCGAGGACGATACAATCTCAATATTCTTGGTTTTCGTGACTACGAAAATGCTCCCTTGGATGTTCAATTTGGACCGAATGATCTATTGAAAGCTGATGGCTATATGATGGCAGTAATCAATAACCAATATTTGGATAATCTAGCACGCCTCAATGATTAAAAGAGAAATGACTATTCTTTTTTCTAGTGACTATTGAGTCAATATAAGTATTTTATAAGAAGGATTTAAGAAAAATTTTAACTTTTTCTTAATCCTTTTTAATTTTAGGAGATTATACTAGAGTCATCAAAAAAAAGAAAACTCTAAGGAGAATCCTATGAAATTCAATCCAAATCAGAGATATACTCGTTGGTCTATTCGCCGACTCAGTGTAGGTGTTGCTTCAGTTGTTGTGGCTAGTGGCTTCTTTGTCCTAGTCGGTCAACCAAGTTCTGCACGTGCAGATGTCGTCAATCCGACCCCTGCCCAAGTCGTGTCAAACGATGCCTCGGAGAGTGAAAAGGGCGACCTATCAGCAGAGATTCTCAAAAAAGCAGTAGATGTAGATCTTTCTTCAGAACAGTCTGTTCCAACACCTAAAGCAAGTGTGGATACGACAAGCTCTTCAGAAAAAGCGGATGCAACTGATAAAGAGCCGGTGGGAACACCAAAAGAAGAAGTGCAAGCACAACCTGACTCTAAGAAACCAACAGAAGATGCAGTTAAACCTGTGGAAGGTTCTGAGTCTACAGTTTCTGGACAAGACCATGAAGCTAGTGAAGCGCAACCAGCGACTACCCCAGCTGAAGTGCAAAAGGGTGTGGCTGATAACACCAAAGACACAGTAGATGTCCCAGCTAATTACTTGGACAAAGCTAATTTTCCTGGCCCGTTTACAGCTGGTGTCAACCAAGTCATTCCATACGAATTCTTCGCTGGTGACGGTATGTTGACTCGCCTTATCTTGAAATCCTCTGATAAGGCTCCATGGTCAGATAATGGAACGGCTAAAAATCCTGCTCTCCCACCGGTAGAGAAATTGAGCAAAGGTCTTTACTTCTATGAAGTAGACTTGGCAGATACTCAAGGAAAATCTGACAAAGAGCTACTTGACCTCTTGAAACAAAATGGAACGCAAAGCTATAAGGCTACCATCAAGGTGTACGGTGCGAAAGACGGCAAAGCTGACTTAACAAATCTTGTGGCGACTAAGGATTTGGATGTTAATTTGAATGGCTTGACCACTTCAGCTGAAGTGCAAAAAGGTGTGGCTGACAATACTAAAGACACAGTAGATGTCCCAGCTAGCTACCTTGACAAAGCCAATTTCCCAGGACCATTTACAGCTGGTGTCAATCAAGTCATTCCATACGAAGCTTTTTTGGTGGAGATGGAATGTTGACCCGCCTTATCTTGAAAGCCTCAGATAAGGCTCCATGGTCAGACAATGGAACAGCTAAAAATCCTGCTCTATTGCCACTTGAAGGCTTGGCTAAAGGGCAATATTTCTACGAAGTAGATTTGAATGGTAATACGGTTGGTAAAGATGGTCTGGACTTACTTGAGCAACTTCGAGCTAACGGAAGCCAAACATATCTAGCTACCATCAAGGTGTATGGCTCTAAAGACGGCAAACCTGATTTGACCAATCTGGTTGCTACTCGTCAAGTAACGATTCAACTTCATGGTTCAGAAATGATGTCCAGAACTCCTCAAGAAGATAAGATGGCAATGCCTTCTTCTACGTCAGATTCAATGAACAAAATGAAGGATATGACGAAAGAAGCCCAAGCTTCAGAGATGAGAATGGCTGATTCCATGGCTGAAACTAGGAAAAATGATGGGCAACCGATGCTACCAAATACTGGTGAAGCTCAAACGAATACAGCTGGGCTTGGAGCCCTTGGCCTAGTCTTGGCAGGTCTTGTTGGATTTTTGGGTTGGAAAACCAAACGAGAAGATTAAGATTCAAATCATTTAAACATTAGAGAAAATAGTGTTATACTAAAGCAAGTATAACACTGTTTTTGTCAAAGGAGTGTCAGATGAAAAAGACAATTTTGTTGGTTGATGATGAGATAGATATTCTAGATATTCAAAACCGCTATCTTATACAGGCAGGTTACGATGTTTTGGTCGCCCATGATGGTAAGGAAGGATTAGAACTTTTTAGAAAAAAATCTATCGACCTCATTATCACAGATATCATGATGCCTAATATGGACGGTTATGATTTCATCAGCGAAGTTCAGTATATTGCTCCTGATCAACCCTTTCTCTTTACAACTGCTAAGACAAGCGAACAGGATAAGATTTATGGATTAAGTTTGGGGGCAGATGATTTTATAGCTAACCGTTTAGCCCACGGGAATTAGTTTTAAGAGTGAATAATATCTTGCGCCGTCTTAGTCGTGGCGGAGAGACCGAGCAGATTGAGTTTGGTGACTTAGTGATCAACCATGTGACTCATGAGGTTCGCATTGGGGAACAACCTTTGGAATTGACGGTGAAATCTTTTGAACTTCTATGGATATTAGCCAGCAATCCTGAGAGAGTCTTTTCAAAAACTGAACTTTACGAGAAGGTATGGCAAGAGGATTATGTGGATGATACCAATACACTCAATGTTCATATCCATGCTTTGAGACAAGAATTGAGTAAGTTTACGAATTTAAATACTCCTGCTATCAAAACTGTTTGGGGATTGGGCTATAAGATGGAAAGACCGAGAGGTAAAAAATGAAATTAAAAAGCTATATTTTAGTGGGGTATCTAGTTTCGACTCTACTAACGATTTTGGTCGTTTTCTGGGCAATCCAACGAATGTTGATTGAGAAAAGTGAAGTTTACTTTCTGGTTGGAATGACCTTGATTGCAAGTTTCATTGGCGCTGCAGTGAGCATCTTTCTTTTGTCACCTGTTTTTTCTTCTCTGAAACATTTGAAAAAACAAGCTCAGAATATAGCTGGTAAAGATTTCAGCACAGAAATTGAAACTAAAGGGCCGATAGAATTTCAAGAGTTGGGTCAGGCTTTTAATGACATGTCCCGCAATTTACAAGATACCTTTCAATCACTTGATGAGAGTGAGCAAGAAAAGAGAATGATGATTGCTCAGCTCTCTCACGATATTAAAACTCCGATTACCTCCATTCAGGCTACTGTGGAAGGAATTCTAGATGGAGTAATCAAGGAAGAGGAACGACTCCATTACTTAACCACGATTGGTCGTCAAACCGAGCGTTTAAACAAGCTAGTCGAGGAGTTGGATGTTTTGACTCTTAACGCTCAGCCTCAAGATATAGCTGACGAAGAAGTCGAAGATGTGTTTTTAGATCAGTTGTTGATTGAGTCGATGAGTGAATTTCAACTTCAGATTGAACAAGAGGAGCGAGATGTCTACATTCAAGTAAAGCCTGAGTCTGCGAAAGTCAAGAGTTATTATGACAAACTCTCTCGTATTCTAGTCAATTTGTTAAACAATGCATTTAAATATTCAGAACCTGGAACTAGGATTGAAGTTCTTGCTCAGTTAACAGAAGAAGAACTGATAATCAGTGTGAAAGACGAGGGTCAAGGTATTCTTCCTGAAGATTTGGAAAAAATTTTTAACCGACTTTATCGTGTAGAAACGTCGCGTAATATGAAGACAGGTGGCCATGGATTAGGACTTGCGATTGCGCGAGAACTAGCTCATCAACTAGGTGGTGAAATAACAGCAGAAAGCCAGTATGGTTTAGGAAGCAAGTTTACATTCAGTCTCGATTTGAAATAAAACTAAAAAAATACTCTTTACAAAAGTAGTATTTCATGGTACAATAGCCCTTGTGTGAAATAGCAGCAGGAAAGCATGAAGCTCGTCAACAGGTGTCTTATAACAAGTAACCTTGGCTGTTTAGGCGAAGGGCATCTGCACGAATCAGGGCTTTCTAAGTGACTATTTCCGCCGAAATTATATTTATATTAGGAGGACATACATATGTCACGTTATACAGGACCATCTTGGAAACAAGCTCGTCGCCTTGGCCTTTCACTTACAGGTACAGGTAAAGAATTGGCACGTCGTAACTACGTACCAGGACAACACGGACCAAACAACCGTTCTAAATTGTCAGAATACGGTTTGCAATTGGCTGAAAAACAAAAACTTCGTTTCACTTACGGAGTAGGTGAAAAACAATTCCGTAACTTGTTCGTACAAGCTACAAAAATCAAGGGCGGAATCCTCGGTTTCAACTTCATGCTTCTTTTGGAACGTCGTTTGGATAACGTAGTTTACCGTCTTGGTCTTGCGACTACTCGTCGTCAAGCTCGTCAATTCGTAAACCACGGTCACATCCTTGTTGATGGAAAACGTGTTGATATCCCATCATACCGTGTAACTCCAGGTCAAGTAATCTCAGTCCGCGAAAAATCATTGAAAGTTCCAGCTATCCTTGAAGCAGTTGAAGCTACTCTTGGACGTCCAGCATTCGTATCATTCGATGCTGAAAAATTGGAAGGTTCATTAACTCGTTTGCCAGAACGCGATGAAATCAACCCAGAAATCAACGAAGCACTTATCGTTGAATTCTACAACAAGATGCTTTAATTTTAAGAAATATCTTACAGAAAGCCTACAACAGTGGGCTTTTTCTTTGTCTTAAAACATTGATTTCTGGGTTTGTCATCATTTTTGTCATCACTCATAACGAACTAACAGCTTTCTCATAAAATGAGACGGCTGTTTTTGCTTTTTCTTTAGAGAGATGACTGTAAGTGTCCATAGTCATAGCTAATGTAGAATGACCTAGACGGTGTTGTAATTCTTTATATGGTATTCCAGAGTTTAATAAGAGACTAGCGTGTGTGTGTCTAAAACCGTGAAATCCAATATTAGGTACACCAGCATGTTTGAAACGTGTGTTTAAACGAGTTGATAGTGTTTTATTGTTTGGGTATTTATGAATAAAATCTGAGAAGACAATAGTTTCAGTTCGACCAAGTTTCCAAGCTTCTTGTCTTTGTCTTTTTTGATACACTTTTAAGACCTCTATAGTTTGTGCATCAATATCAATTGTACGATAACTTGCCTCAGACTTTGGACTGTTAATCTCACCTAAATGATTTAGTGTTTTTGTGATATTTACAGTCGCATTATGTAGGTCAATATCTGACCAATGTAGAGCTAAGGCTTCGTTAATACGGCAACCAGTAGCGAGAAGAAACTTATACAAAGTAATTTCATAGATATTTCTGTATATTGCTAAGTCAGCCTCTTCTAAATAACTGAGAAATTGCTTTAATTCTAAGTTATTAAAGTGCTTAACTTTTGTTCTCCCTTTTTTTATTTTACGAGGAAGAATAACTTCACGGGCTGGATTTATATCAATAATTTGCATTGTCACAGCATATTGTAGGATACGTTTATTTAGCGCGTGAATTTTATCATAGTGTAGAAATGCTCCGTCTTCTCTTTTGTTAGCACGTAGAGCTAGTTGATTAACAATACGCTGAATAGTAGGGGTAGTTAATTTATCTAGCTTATAAGACCCAAATAAAGGAATCACATGGTTAGATAGTAGTCTCTTTACAGAATCTTGTGTGTTTGGTTTTACTGTGTGTTGATAGCTTTCCCACCATAATTGAGCTACCTCTTCATAGCTTGTTAGTGGAATGTTCTCTTTCTTACTAAAACCATTATTTTGAAAATCAGCTTTAGCTAATTGAGCTTTTTTCTTCAATTCAGTTTTAGTTCTAGCGGTTAGATTAGCTTGTATTCTTTTTCCAGTTTGTGAATCTATACCAAGATACACTCTAGAACGATATACAGTGCTACCATTTTGTTTCTTTATTTCTGCTATTTTCATTTTTTAACCTTTCTAACATCAGCAGGCAAGCTGTAAGAGGTTATGAAAATAGATATTATGATTTGTGTCTAGAACGAATACCTTCGATTAGTATTTGTAGAGCGGTTAAGTCTTCAGTTGTGAGTGCTTGACCATCAATAGTTATTTTTACATTCTTCCTAAAGATATAATCAAGGTTAATTTTGATATTTTCCCCACTGATAATATCTTGGCTAATATCTTTGTATGTGTTTTAACTTTGAGAATATAGATTCACCATTTCTTAATTCAATTAAATCTTTTTAAAAGTTGCTTCTCTTTATCATTATGAACTGAATCCATGTTGATATTTTTTTGATTATATCATCAATATAAGAGCTAGCTAATGCTTGATATCTAATGTAGTATTCATCAAACTCTAAACCGTCTTGTTCGCATTTTTCTTTTATAGAGAAAGAAGCAATACTTTCAGTAATTTCAAAGAGTTTAGTTAAACTGGGAATCTTTTTCTCATTTTCAATTTGTGAGATATAAGATTGAGAAACTTTCAGGTCTTCAGCAAGGCTTTTTAGTAGTTACATCGCCTTCTATGCGGTATTTTTTAAGATATGCTCCTATCATGTTTAACCTCCGTTTAATAACTTTAGTAATATTTTAACAGAAAAATCTTGACAAGTAAATAGAAAACTGATAAATTCAAAAATAACCTAAGTTAATAAACCTAGGTAAAAGGCAAGCTGTAAAAGTTTAATTAAATTGTTATGTACAAATAGACAAGAAAGGAGGTATATATGTGATACCACAAGGAATATTATCACAAGAAGCAGAGCTAGCATTGTTGGGAAGGATTGAATTTTTAATAAACAATTATCTGTCACGCGCAATGATGTCACCTCACAGTGATTCTTTTGGTCTGATACAACAGAAAGAGTTAATCAATGAACTAGGTATTAGTTTAGTAACTCTGCATGAGTGGGAGCGTTTGGGGTTAATCCGATACTGTCCACCAATAGAAGGAACTCGTAAAGTATTCTATAAGAAATCAGATGTTATGAAGTTCCTCTCAACTACTAAAAAGGATTAACTATATTGTATGAAGAAATAATAAATATAGCTGAAACTTCCTATGATTACTTGAAATACATAGGAAATTGTCGTCATGTTGAATCTTTGATTCAATTGCTATCAATTACGCTATATAGTGTAATTATTTTATTAACAGGAGGAATTGTGTATGACATTCACTTTTAAAAAACAGGAGACAGAGGATAAAGTTCTTGACATGCCTAAATTTAATCTCAATAATTTAGGGAAACCTGTCAGTTCACCTCAAAATGTGGTTCTCATCTTAGAAGCGTTTGAAGCTGAGATGGAATTATTAGGTTACAATGAGTTCACAGGAGCTGTGGAAAAACTACATACCACGCCTTGGGGAACTGAAATAGGGGAATGGGATAGTAATGACACTTCATTGCTATTGGTGTACATTGATAAATATTTTCAGTTTGCTCCTAGAAGGGAATTCATTGATAGTGCTGTTTTAAATGTGGCACGTAGACGGATATTTAATCCTGTAAAGGAGCGAATTGAAAGTGTTGACTGGGATGGAGTACCTCGTGTGAAATACTTCTTTCATAAACTGTTAGGGTGTGAGAATAGTATATACACACGTGAGGTATCCCAGATGTTTTTAACAGGTCTAATTGGACGTGTATATAAACCAGGTATCAAATTTGATAATGTACCTGTCTTGATTGGTCCACAAGGGATAGGAAAAAGTACAGTAGCTCGTCGTTTATTGCCTGATGCTTTTACTGATACTCCTATTTCATTTGGGAAAACACAAGAAGACTATAGGATGCTTAAATATTTATGTGTTGTAGAAATTCCTGAATTACAGGGACTAAAGCAGACTGATATAAATAGAATTAAGGGATTCCTTAGTGCTTCATACGATATGTGTAGGGAACTGTATAAAACACATAAACGACAACTAAGACATAATGTGTTTATTGCAACTGGAAATTCTAAAGCATTTCTCAGTGATTTTGGAGTTGAAAGAAGATTCTATCCTTTGAACTGTGGGGAATATGTTGTGGAGGAGCATCCAATGGATGTTTCTGACAATTACTTCTTGCAAGTTCTTGCTGAAGCTAAAATACTATTTGAAAATAATGGAATTATGTTTCCAAGTAGAACGACTTCAGAAAAATTGGAAGAGATACAATTTGATTTCAAAGAAGAAGATGTGGAAAGGGTGTTAATAAATGAGTTCTTGGATGAGTTTCTTGCACCTGATTGTTGGAAACGATATAACTTATCTGAAAGAAAGAAATACTATAATATCTGGAAAGGGTATGAGAAAGAAACTAGTGAGTATTGGAAGGCAACTGGGGAAAACTTAGTTACTAGTACTTACACAAGTGAACTAGCTTACATACTGTTTGATGAAAAAACAGGTAGCAGACGAAATAGCAAACATGCTTCAAAAATCCGTGATGTACTGGACCATCGTGAGGATTTTATAGCTGTGCAGAATAAGCGACCTTGTAGTACATGTAGTCCAACACGTGTCTATGTACGTTTAGAGTCAACAGAGTAACTACAGGCAAAAGTGGCAATAACACCTAGTTATTTACTCCTTTTGTAGTATTGTAGTATTATTCTTGTAAAAATAGTTTGAATTATATAATAAGGATAAGTAGAGAAATGTCTTACTACATTACTACAAAGTGTGAACGACTAGACCGCCATAAGCAAAGGAGTGAAACGATTTGTTAAGTACCAAATACGCCTAATTTATTCCATGGTCTAATTGACAGCAAGAAACAAGGCACTCTCATACAAATGAACTGTCCATCCGAAAAACTAAAGCCTTTCGTCTGAGACGTTCTTAGCGTATTTTGTGTCTACTTACTGTCAATTTGATTTCACGGCATAAAGGCGTATGCTTATGAGATAAGTTAGAGAATAAAAATAGCTATTTAAAGAGGTTTTACATTATAGAATTTTATATTTTTGTAGTGTTGACTTGGTTTAGCTATCAGTTTTTACTGTACAATTGTATCAATTTATCTCTTTGTGTTTGTGGTTAGTAATGCGCGTGATAATGGGATTTCTAAGGGTTGATTAAAAAATAGAATAGTAAAGGATGTATGTGAATTTTGCTATTCACCGATTAACTCTCTATCTCAAAAATGTGTTAGTAGTATGGAATTGTCTGAAGGAGGTTCATGTGATATAAAGGATATACAAAATCCCTGCAATGAGTAATTGCAGGGATTTTCAGGTAACTAGGAAAATTTTGTAAGTATAGAGAATGATGTTTTAGTCTATTTTGTAGTAGACAGGTTTTTCATCAGATGGATGTGTTTGAGTAATGATAATTCTAGTTTTACTTTATCAGTTGGGTCTTCGATTGATACCATTTGGTTATTCTCAAATCGTTTCATAGGTATACTTGTTCCAGGGGGATATATTCCCATTGAAGCTCCAACAAACCCTGCACGTAAGGATAGGTGTAAGGTATTTTCGTTTGAAAGATAAATTCCTTCAATTTTTTCTCCTCTTGTTAAACCGTTATTATCAAATGAAATCCATTCTCCTTTTTTCATTCCTCCAAGTACCAGCTATACTTGAGTAGTCTCCGTGTAGAATAGCTTGTGTATCAATTTCTTGCGTTGTATTTTCTGTGTGCTTTTCTTCTGATGGAGTCGTGATAAGTGTGGCATCAGTAGCAACCATGAGAGGTAGTGTTTTTATGGCTTTAAAGACCGTTTCATAACTTTGTCTTCCTTTTACTAGTCCGTACAATGTTATATGGTCATCTTCGGCTATGACTTTCTTATTGTATTCATAAACTCTCCTATTTATCTCTTTCATACAAATAAGCAATCATAAATGGACGTGATATTAAAGAGTTGTCTGCTTTGTAATGCCAGACTCCATAACTTTGCCCATACAATATTATTTTATCACCTTCTACTATTCTTTTTCCCAAGTAATCTTTTGGAATAAAAACAGAGATTACTTTACCATAATTTTCGCTTAAATCATTTAAAATTACTTGTAGTAGAATACCTTTATCGTCAGGGTCTTGATTAATTTGAAAAACTTCTCCAGTAACTCGTACCTTCGCATATCGAGGAAATTCATCATGAACCCACGAATCATAGCTAAATGACGAGGAGTATTTCTGCGTATCCATCCTTTCTTCATCGTCGATTGTTAATAAAGACTCAGGAATCTTTTCTGATATTGAAGATTTTGTAGAACCGGAGCTACTTTCTTGAGATGAAGAAGAGCTAGAGCCACTCTTAGATGACGATGTAGAGGGCTTAGACAAACTAGAGATATTCTGTGATGTAGTCACTTTATTCACTATAAAATATGCACTAACCGATAAAACACTGACAACGAGAGCTATTATTAAAATAGGTTTTATCTTACTTTTTAGAATTTTGCTTTTTAACTGTGCTACTTTCAATACTGCCTTCAACCTTTATAGCAATATCACCATATAACTCTACATAATCCCCTATGCTTGGTTCAAAGTCACAAGATTCAATAGGAATTTCCTTCAAACTTCCATCTGTATAACCTATGTACAATGTGTTCTCAGTTATCTTTAAAATTTTTCCTTTATTCATTATTTATTTACCCCCACAAAACAATGGCTCCTAACCACATTCCAAAAATCATAGCACCAGTTGCACAAATCATTATAACAGTTCCTTGTTCTTTATCACCTCTGCTTCTGATGAGATATCCTAAAACAATACCTATTACTCCAAAAATAAAAGGAAAGAAGAGCAGAGAAGTTGCTGTGCAAATCCATCCCCATATTTTCAACGTTTTAGTGTTATCGGGAGTATCTGAATTTATTATGAGTTTTCTAGTAATGATGTAGTTTCCATCAGTGGCAAAAACTTCAACCTCTTCTCCGACCTCTGGAAGGAAGTCGAAGTATTTTCTTTCTATCTCTAGAAGGCTACCATCAGCCTTACCTAGATATATTGTTTCAATATTGTCCTTAAGTATTTTGTATGTATTCATTATTTATTCCTTCCTTATAAATGATTCAATCACTTCAACACTAGCTTGACTTGCTCTTGGTAATATGTCATATGCTGTACCATTTGTGAAGTAAGTGAGATTGGGGATTGTTTTGAAACCTACATTTGTTTTGAAGCTATTCCAACTAGTCTTGTCTATATGCTCACTATCCAAGTAATACACAGTTGTCCCAGTTTTATCTACTGCTTCCGCAAGCTTTGGAACAAATTCTTGGCATTATGGGGAACTCTCTCCTGTGTATAGGGTAAAAGCTTTCTTGATGTTGTATTTTTGTTCTTTGCTCATTTCCTGAGCTTTTTAATCATTTATATGAACTCCTGCACTTTAACTTTGATTAAATAAATTAAATCAATTTTTTTCCTATAGTTATAATTATAACACATAAATTTAAACCATAGAGTAAGTTTCTTTTTAAAAATTTAACTATAGATAGTGTAAACCAGATTATTTAATCTATAAGATAGATAGTAGATTTAACACAGAGGTCAAGAGGATGAATGACATACTAGAAAATATAAGTAATCAAATCCGAGATTTACGAGTTTCAAAGAAGATTACACAACAAGAATTAGCAGAAAGAACAAATTTAAGCGTTCCTTATATCAGTCAAATAGAGAATGGGCATAGGAATATATCTTTAGAAACCTTTATCAAGATTGTAGATGCTTTAGATATTAGATTAAGCGATTTTTCTTACCTTATTCGGTAGTACAAGATACAGAGATGACAGAGCTTCTATTAAAAATTCAGAATTATCCACAGCATAGGGAAATTGTTCAAAAGGTAATAGACATATTGGAATTAAGTCAGGAAAACTAAAAAGCACCTAAACGGTACTTTCTACTTGCCTGCTGAACTCATCAATCTTGAAATTTGTACTCTAATTTGTCTACCATTGAGTGAAGATTAATTTACTCTATTTAATGAAGGAATTATAAAACTTAATGGAATCAACTTTTATAAAGTATGATGAAGTATAACTTATATAAAATCTATTCTACAACAAGATGCTTTAATTTTAAGATATATGATACAGAAAGCCTACAACAGTGGGCTTTTTGCGTTGTAAAAAACCAAAAAGATAAAAATTATCTCAAGTTCTTGACAAGATTCTAAAAAGTGGGTATAATAGAAAGAGTTGAAAAAAAAGCTCAGGTCCGTTGGTCAGAGGTTAAGACACCGCCTTTCACGGCGGTAACACGGGTCTCGAATCCTGCATGGACTATGGGTGTATCGCGGTTGATGGAAATAGGAATTAAAAAAAGTTAAAAAAACCTGTTGACAGAGAAAAGTGACTGTGATATACTAATATAGTTGTCGTAAGCGCGACAAAGACCTTTGAAAACTGAACAAGACGAACCATCGTAGCAGGGCACTACTAAGGTTACTAGTACTGAACAATGAAAAAAACAATAAATCTGTCAGTGACAGAAATGAGTGAGAACTCAAACTTTTAATGAGAGTTTGATCCTGGCTCAGGACGAACGCTGGCGGCGTGCCTAATACATGCAAGTAGAACGCTGAAGGAAGGAGCTTGCTCTTTTCCGGATGAGCTGCGAACGGTGAGTAACGCGTGGTAGCAACCTGCCTGGTAGCGGGGGATAACTATTGGAAACGATAGCTAATACCGCATAACAGTAGATATCGCATGATATTTGCTTGAAAGGTGCAATTGCACCACTACCAGATGGACCTGCGTTGTATTAGCTAGTTGGTGAGGTAACGGCTCACCAAGGCAACGATACATAGCCGACCTGAGAGGGTGATCGGCCACACTGGGACTGAGACACGGCCCAGACTCCTACGGGAGGCAGCAGTAGGGAATCTTCGGCAATGGACGGAAGTCTGACCGAGCAACGCCGCGTGAGTGAAGAAGGTTTTCGGATCGTAAAGCTCTGTTGTAAGAGAAGAACGAGTGTGAGAGTGGAAAGTTCACACTGTGACGGTATCTTACCAGAAAGGGACGGCTAACTACGTGCCAGCAGCCGCGGTAATACGTAGGTCCCGAGCGTTGTCCGGATTTATTGGGCGTAAAGCGAGCGCAGGCGGTTAGATAAGTCTGAAGTTAAAGGCTGTGGCTTAACCATAGTACGCTTTGGAAACTGTTTAACTGGAGTGCAAGAGGGGAGAGTGGAATTCCATGTGTAGCGGTGAAATGCGTAGATATATGGAGGAACACCGGTGGCGAAAGCGGCTCTCTGGCTTGTAACTGACGCTGAGGCTCGAAAGCGTGGGGAGCAAACAGGATTAGATACCCTTGTAGTCCACGCCGTAAACGATGAGTGCTAGGTGTTAGACCCTTTCCGGGGTTTAGTGCCGTAGCTAACGCATTAAGCACTCCGCCTGGGGAGTACGACCGCAAGGTTGAAACTCAAAGGAATTGACGGGGGCCCGCACAAGCGGTGGAGCATGTGGTTTAATTCGAAGCAACGCGAAGAACCTTACCAGGTCTTGACATCCCTCTGACCGCTCTAGAGATAGAGTTTTCCTTCGGGACAGAGGTGACAGGTGGTGCATGGTTGTCGTCAGCTCGTGTCGTGAGATGTTGGGTTAAGTCCCGCAACGAGCGCAACCCCTATTGTTAGTTGCCATCATTTAGTTGGGCACTCTAGCGAGACTGCCGGTAATAAACCGGAGGAAGGTGGGGATGACGTCAAATCATCATGCCCCTTATGACCTCGGCTACACACGTGCTACAATGGTTGGTACAACGAGTCGCATGCCGGTGACGGCAAGCTAATCTCTTAAAGCCAATCTCAGTTCGGATTGTAGGCTGCAACTCGCCTACATGAAGTCGGAATCGCTAGTAATCGCGGATCAGCACGCCGCGGTGAATACGTTCCCGGGCCTTGTACACACCGCCCGTCACACCACGAGAGTTTGTAACACCCGAAGTCGGTGAGGTAACCATTTGGAGCCAGCCGCCTAAGGTGGGATAGATGATTGGGGTGAAGTCGTAACAAGGTAGCCGTATCGGAAGGTGCGGCTGGATCACCTCCTTTCTAAGGATAAGGAATGCACATTGGTCTTGTTTAGTCTTGAGAGGTCTTGTGGGGCCTTAGCTCAGCTGGGAGAGCGCCTGCTTTGCACGCAGGAGGTCAGCGGTTCGATCCCGCTAGGCTCCATTGGTGAGAGATCACCAAGTAATGCACATTGAAAATTGAATATCTATATCAAATAGGAACAAGAAAAATAAAACCGAAAACGCTGTAGTATTAATAAGAGTTTATGACTGAAAGGTCAAAAAAATAAGGTTAAGTTAATAAGGGCGCACGGTGGATGCCTTGGCACTAGGAGCCGAAGAAGGACGTGACAAACGACGATATGCCTTGGGTAGCTGTAAGTAAGCGATGATCCAGGGATTTCCGAATGGGGGAACCCAACAGGTACTACCTGTTACCCATATCTGTTAAGGATATGAGGAGGAAGACGCAGGGAACTGAAACATCTAAGTAGCTGCAGGAAGAGAAAGCAAAAGCGATTGCCTTAGTAGCGGCGAGCGAAACGGCAGGAGGGCAAACCGAAGAGTTTACTCTTCGGGGTTCTAGGACTGCAATGTGGACTCAAAGATTATAGAAGAATGATTTGGGAAGATCAGCCAAAGAGAGTGAGAGCCTCGTATTTAAAATAGTCTTTGTACCTAGCAGTATCCTGAGTACGGCGAGACACGTGAAATCTCGTCGGAATCTGGGAGGACCATCTCCCAACCCTAAATACTCCCTAGTGACCGATAGTGAACCAGTACCGTGAGGGAAAGGTGAAAAGCACCCCGTGAGGGGAGTGAAATAGAACCTGAAACCGTGTGCCTACAACAAGTTCGAGCCCGTTAATGCGTGAGAGCGTGCCTTTTGTAGAATGAACCGGCGAGTTACGATATGATGCGAGGTTAAGTTGAAGAGACGGAGCCGTAGGGAAACCGAGTCTGAATAGGGCGCTTTTAGTATTATGTCGGCGACCTGAAACCATGTGACCCTACCCATGAGCAGGTTGAAGGTGCGGTAAGACGCACTGGAGGACCGAACCAGGGCACGTTGAAAAGTGCTTGGATGACTTGTGGGTAGCGGAGAAATTCCAAACGAACTTGGAGATAGCTGGTTCTCTCCGAAATAGCTTTAGGGCTAGCGTCGACATTAGAGATTCTTGGAGGTAGAGCACTGTTTGGGTGAGGGGTCCATCCCGGATTACCAATCTCAGATAAACTCCGAATGCCAATGAATTATGGTCGGCAGTCAGACTGCGAGTGCTAAGATCCGTAGTCGAAAGGGAAACAGCCCAGACCACCAGCTAAGGTCCCAAAATAATTGTTAAGTGGAAAAGGATGTGGGGTTGCACAGACAACTAGGATGTTAGCTTAGAAGCAGCTATTCATTCAAAGAGTGCGTAATAGCTCACTAGTCGAGTGACCCTGCGCCGAAAATGTACCGGGGCTAAAACAATTTACCGAAGCTGTGGATACCTTTATAGGTATGGTAGGAGAGCGTTCTATGTGTGGAGAAGGTGTACCGTGAGGAGCGCTGGAACGCATAGAAGTGAGAATGCCGGTATGAGTAGCGAAAGACAGGTGAGAATCCTGTCCACCGTAAGACTAAGGTTTCCAGGGGAAGGCTCGTCCGCCCTGGGTTAGTCGGGACCTCAGGAGAGACCGAAAGGTGTATCCGATGGACAACAGGTTGATATTCCTGTACTAGAGTATGTAGTGATGGAGGGACGCAGTAGGCTAACTAAAGCAGACGATTGGAAGTGTACTGTCTAAGCAGTGAGGTGTGAATTGAGTTAAATGCTTAATTCTATAACATTTGAGCCGTGATGGGGAGCAAGTCTAGTAGCGAAGTTAGTGACGTCACACTGCCAAGAAAAAGCTTCTGAAGCGTTTAAAACATACTCTACCCGTACCGCAAAACCGACACAGGTAGTCGAGGCGAGTAGCCCTCAGGTGAGCGAGAGAACTCTCGTTAGGAACTCGCGCAAAATGACCCCGTAACTGGAGAAGGGTGCTGACTTTATGTCAGCCGCAGTGAATAGGCCCAAGCAACTGTTTATCAAAAACACAGCCTCTGCTAAATCGTAAGATGATGTATAGGGGTGACGCCTGCCCGGTGCTGGAAGGTTAAGAGGAGTGCTTAGGAGTAATCCGAAGGTAGTGAATTGAAGCCCCAGTAAACGGCGGCCGTAACTATAACGGTCCTAAGGTAGCGAAATTCCTTGTCGGGTAGTTCCGACCCGCACGAAAAGGCGTAATGATTTGGGCACTGGTCTCAACGAGAGACTCGGTGAAATTTAGTGATCTGTGAAGATGCAGGTTACTCCGCGACAGGACGGAAAGATCCCCATGGAGCTTTACTGCAGTTTGATATTGAGTGTCTGTACCACATGTACAGGGGATAGGTAGGAGTCTATGAGATCGGGACGCCAGTTTCGAAGGAGACGTTGTTGGGATACTACCCTTGTGTTATGGCCACTCTAACCCGGATAGGTGATCCCTATCGGAGACAGTGTCTGACGGGCAGTTTGACTGGAGCGGTCGCCTCCTAAAAGGTAACGGAGGCGCCCAAAGGTTCCCTCAGAATGGTTGGAAATCATTCGCAGAGTGTAAAGGTATAGGGAGCTTGACTGCTGAGAGCTACAACTCTGAGCAGGGACGAAAGTCGGGCTTTAGTGATCCGGTGGTTCCGTATGGAAGGGCCATCGCTCAACGGATAAAAAGCTACCCTGGGGATAACAGGCTTTATCTCCCCAAGAGTTCACATCGACGGGGAGGTTTGGCACCTCGATGTCGGCTCGTCGCATCCTGGGGCTGTAGTCGGTCCCAAGGGTTGGGCTGTTCGCCCATTAAAGCGGCACGCGAGCTGGGTTCAGAACGTCGTGAGACAGTTCGGTCCCTATCCGTCGCGGGCGTAGGAAATTTGAGAGGATCTGCTCCTAGTACGAGAGGACCAGAGTGGACTTACCGCTGGTGTACCAGTTGTTCTTGCCAAAGGCATCGCTGGGTAGCTATGTAGGGAAGGGATAAACGCTGAAAGCATCTAAGTGTGAAACCCACCTCAAGATGAGATTTCCATGATTTTATATCAGTAAGAGCCCTGAGAGATGATCAGGTAGATAGGTTAGAAGTGGAAGTGTGGCGACACATGTAGCGGACTAATACTAATAGCTCGAGGACTTATCCAAAGTAACTGAGAATACGAAGCGTGATTAGTTTTAAGTGAAATTTGAAAGATATTCAATTTTGAGTAGGTATTACTCAGAGTTAAGTGACGATAGCCTAGGAGATACACCTGTACCCATGCCGAACACAGCAGTTAAGCCCTAGAACGCCGGAAGTAGTTGGGGGTTGCCCCCTGTGAGATATGGAAGTCGCTTAGCTCGAGGGAGTTTAGCTCAGCTGGGAGAGCATCTGCCTTACAAGCAGAGGGTCAGCGGTTCGATCCCGTTAACTCCCATATAAGCGGGTGTAGTTTAGTGGTAAAACTACAGCCTTCCAAGCTGTTGTCGCGAGTTCGATTCTCGTCACCCGCTTTGAACTTTGTTCATTACCAGTTTTTAACTTGGGCGCGTAGCTCAGGTGGTTAGAGCGCACGCCTGATAAGCGTGAGGTCGGTGGTTCGAGTCCACTCGTGCCCATTTTATAAATATGGTCCGTTGGTCAAGGGGTTAAGACACCGCCTTTTCACGGCGGTAACACGGGTTCGAATCCCGTACGGACTATTTTGTTGGAGGATTACCCAAGTCCGGCTGAAGGGAACGGTCTTGAAAACCGTCAGGCGTGTAAAAGCGTGCGTGGGTTCGAATCCCACATCCTCCTTTATTTATTATTAACGCGGGATGGAGCAGCTCGGTAGCTCGTCGGGCTCATAACCCGAAGGTCGTAGGTTCAAATCCTGCTCCCGCAATATTTGGCTCGGTAGCTCAGTTGGTAGAGCAATGGATTGAAGCTCCATGTGTCGGCGGTTCGATTCCGTCTCGCGCCATTTCTTATATTACACGGAAGGGTAGCGAAGAGGCTAAACGCGGCGGACTGTAAATCCGCTCCTTCGGGTTCGGGGGTTCGAATCCCTCCCCTTCCATCTCATACGGGCATAGTTTAAAGGTAGAACTAAGGTCTCCAAAACCTTCAGTGTGGGTTCAATTCCTACTGCCCGTGTTAAACGTTATGGCGGGTGTGGTGAAGTGGTTAACACATCAGATTGTGGCTCTGACATTCGGGGGTTCGATTCCCCTCACTCGCCTATTTTATATTATTGGGGTATAGCCAAGCGGTAAGGCAAGGGACTTTGACTCCCTCATGCGTTGGTCTGAATCCAGCTACCCCAGTTACTATTTGCCGGCGTGGCGGAATTGGCAGACGCGCTGGACTCAAAATCCAGTGTCCGCAAGGACGTGCCGGTTCGACCCCGGCCGCCGGTATAGTAATAACGACAAGGTTTTCGGACCTTGTCTTTTTATTTTTTCTTCCAATTTTTCTCTTAGAGTTACTTAAAAATTACTTAAAAATATGACTAATTTTAGAAGAAATTATTTAGCATATTTTCTGTTAATTGTTGATTAGTTTTATGTAAAAATATACAATAGATATATTCTGAACTAGGGGTGATGCTATGTTAAATAATAAAGAGAACTATTCAAAGATTGAAGTTGAACAAGCAAAAGAGATATTCAATCTCTAGTGAAGGAAAAGTCAAAAACATGTTAAAATTGATTTAAGTAATAAGAAAGATGTTCTCGAATTTTTTTCGATAATGAATGATTTTTTATAATTAAATCTTAAAAGTTTTTGGTAAGCATAAAAGGGTGATTTCTGTGATTTATACAATAGATGAAATTAAAAGCTAAGATTATTCCTATTGCTAAGCAATATAATGTATCAAAGGTCTACTTATTTGGCTCCTATGCAAGAGGAGAAGAGGATGAAAATAGTGATATAGATATTGCTTTAGAAATTGAAGATGAATCACAACATATCGATGTTTATGAGATTCTTTCTAGTGTTTTTAATAGTGATGTAGATATTTTGTTAGTTAATGATTTACTTAACCCTAGAACCAATATAGGAGCATTGGTAAAAAGAATTTTTACATGATAGCGTTCTTATCTATAAAAATCAGTACTTTAATTAGTGTAGTTTATAAAAAGCTAACTCCTGAGAAAAATGGTTATTTTTAAATTTTTAGAAATGCAATTTTTGGGAAAAATATAAAGTGTTTTGTTGATGTAATATTATTGTTTGCAAGTCGATTTTTCGACTTGTTTTTCTTATGAAATTGGGTTTATAACTTTATAATTAGAAGTAACCATTATTAGTCTAAATTTTTAGATATGAAATTACTATTACGTATTTATAAATGATTAGTACTACAAGTTAATTATAGTTAAATAAATATTTACACTCCATATCATATATATGATATAATGAATAAGGAGGGTTATAATTATGTCAAGTTTAGAAATTAAAAAGATTGATATTAAAAATTTTGGTTGCTATAAAGATTATTTGCAATATAAGCAAACTGGTATAGGTAATGATTTTTAATAGTGGTGAAGTCAACATTTTTATGGAAGGAACTATTCTGGGAAAAGTACATACTCAAAAATATTTCAAAGTATAGAATTAAAGAAACTTCCAGATAACTACGGAGATATTGATTTCGAAATTAAATTAGCTAACAAGTCAATTATTAAATCAAATATAATAGAGTCTGATGAATTACCTATAGATTGTAAGGTTTTTAATCAACAGTTTATTGATTATAATATTTATCTTCATAATGATAATAAATTAAATAGTTTCCCAAATTTTCCCAATTGGTAGTGATACTAATGAGACTTTAAGGAGGATTGAAGAATTAAGGTTAAATGAAGTTGAGCCCAGAAATGAACAATTATTAAAGATTGAATCAGATAGAACCAAAAAACTAAAAAGGCTTGAAAGTAGTGAAGATGATTTAAATTCAAGACTGAGAAAAACTGCATCTAAAATCAAGAATCTCAAAAATCCATCAGTAGTAATAGGTAATAGATATGATATTCGTGACATAAAGGAGGAGTTTGAAAACCAATCGTCTCATATTCCTATTATTCCATCATCAGATGATAAAGAAGCAATAGATGAATTAAACCAAAAAATTGAGCAAGCAAAAATAAAAATTCTTGAGGAGAATATAGATGAGCCAGATAAGATAGATTTAGTTAAATTTGATGCTAGTTTTTAATTTTATATTATTTTTAAAGGATACAAAAATCTATTATCCAAAGTTGTCTCGGTAAGTACTATCTTAGATGAATATAAAATGATTCAGAAAAATAAATTGGATTAAACAGGGTGTTGATATTCACGGTGATAATCCAGAAAAATGTATATTTTGTGGAATGGTATTAATAGTGAATTCATAAAAAATCTAAAGTTAGCCTTTTCTGACGAATTAAGGTCTTTAGAAAAGAAATTTAGAATCGCAAAAAGAAAGAATAATTTCTGAAATTCAAAGACTAGATACTATTCGAGATATTAATAAAGATGATTACTTTAAAGATTCTACATCTACTATTATAAATATTAATAAAGATATCAGGAATATAATTAGTAACAGAAAAGAAGTTTTTAAAAAGTGCTTTGAATCAGGAATTTTAGATAAACAGCGTGATATTTTTCTAAAATTGAAATTGATGATTTAAATTGGGTTGATTTTTTCTGAAATTGTTGAGATTGACTCATTATATAATAGTACGATTGAACAGATAGAACAGTTTGAGAATAGAAAAGCAAAAAGCATAGATTTTTCTTCGAAGATATCATCTTGCAAAAAGAATTCCTGTATCTGAATTCACTAGTTTATCTCAAAAAGTTTATCAATATCAAAAAGGACATAGAAATTTTAAATAATGAATATAATAGTTTAGAGAAAAGAAAAAGAAAATTTTGAGAATGATATTTCAAATCTCGAAAGTAGTTTGAAATCAGAAGCTGAAGCGGTAAAAAGAATAAATACAATCCTTCAAAAATTCATTAGCACATTCAGAAATCTCTTTAAAATCCATTGATGCGGAAGAAAAATATATATTTTGAGGTTTCTGCAATGAAGAAAGAGCGTATAATCTAAGCGAGGGAGAAAAGTCATTAATAGCTTTTGCATACTATATTGCAAGGTTAGAAAGTTTGTCGCCGGAGGAAAAGTTAAAAACAATCTTATTTATTGACGACCCAATTTCTAGTTTGGATGAAAATAATATGTTTTATATTTATAATCTTATTTATTGTCTTATAGAGAAGAAAGAGTTTTACAGTATTTTCTTTCCACACACAATTTAGATTTTTCTAAAATATACAAACAGATTTTCATCTCAAAAAGATTATTATTTGATAGAAAAATTAAAAACAATCTGAGGATGAACCTGCCAAAAGTTATATTAAAAAGGTTACCTAAACATCTTAAAAATAAGGTTACAGAATTTGTATTTCTATTTGAGCAGATTTATAGAGTAGCAACTGATGATGAAACTGAAGATAACTATTCAGTATTTTATAACTTTCCAAATAATGGGAGAAAAATTTATTGAAACTCTTTTATATTTTAAATATCCAGATTATAAACAATCAAATGATGAGAAAATTATCATGTTTTTGGAAAAGAGAATGCTCCGTTTATACAACGTATACATAATGAATATTCTCATGGAGAGGACCAATTTGATAGGACAAGAAATCCAATAAATACGAGCGAATTTAAACATGATGCTAGAATAATTTTAAGTGCTTTACATAAAAAGACAAAGACCAATTTGACTCATTTTTATGTAATAGCAATTTATCCATTCCAGATTTTTGGTAGATAGTTGAAATTAAAAATAAGGACATTCCGATAAAGGAAGTCCTTATTTTTAAACTGTTATATGTTAAAGAATTTTTAATTCTATAATAAATCATCTAGCTTATCTGCTAAATCTTTTTGTTTACTTGGGTATAAGTGAGAGTAAGTATCAATTGTTGTAGTTATAGAAGCGTGTCCTAGTCTTTCTTTTTACAATTAAGTAGTCTTCGCCTTGGTTTATTAAAAAGAGAAGCGTGGGAATGTCTAAAATCATGAATCCTTATTTTCTTTAAAGAACTATCTCTAGCTAAAATCTTTTTATATTGCTTCTCAATAGAATTTTTGTTAGAGTGATTGGACTATCCTGAAATATTTGAAGTTTTTCGGTATCAGTTGAAAATTCTCTTAGTCTTTCTGTCTGTTCTTTTTCCATTCTTCTAGTGTTTCTATAAGTTTTTTTATTAATGATGATTCTTCTAGTACCGGATTTTGTCTTTGTAGAACTAATATGTTCTTCACCTTTATTTACATACATTGACTTACTAACATGTATTGTACTTGTAGTAAATTCTATATCTTCCCAAGTAAGAGCGAGTGCTTCTCCAAGTCGTAAGCCAGTAAAGAAAAAGTACTGTAAATAGTAATTCAAGATTGTATTCGTCATTCTTGAATAGAGAAAGAAAATATTTAAATTCTTTAACTGTCCAAAAATTGCATTTTTTCTTTTTCTATCGGTAATTTTTCAATAAACCTACTGGATGTTCCTTGTAATATCCTTTTTCTTAATCCAACATCTAGTATAATAGAATCATGATTTTTATTGATAGTATTTGGACTCAATTTTTTTCTCAGAATTTTTTAGCATTCTTTTCTCGTAAATGTTCCCTAAATTGATAGATATCTTCATAAGTTAGTTTATCTATATTATTGACTTTTTGAAAAATAGTCTTTGATATGTTTATTATAATTGTTTTCTTGAGTATCAATATAGCTCTTTTTCTATTGTTTATTTTTATCCTCTTCTTTTAACAATTGATAAAGCATATCTATTGTTATTTTGGTGCTAAAGCTTTTCTCTTTTAGTTCAACACTTCTTAAGTATCGCTCGGCTTCCAAAGCTTCTTTTTTTGTTTTGAATCCTTTTCTAACAATTCGTCGTTGTAGTAGTGTTATTGGGTTCGTTCCACTAGAAACATCAGCAATCCATGTACCATTTTTGCTTTTACGAACGGCCATTTACTATGCTTCTTTCTGTAATTCTATTCCTAGTAGTTCTTCAGCTATGGTTGCAGGAATTGTTCCGATTCGTTTATTGTTATAGATAGCAAAGCCACGATTGACTAATAGCACTTTCCCAGTATGTATAATTTTTCTAGCAGTACCAGGACTAAATCCAAGTTCAATTAAATCATCTTTTGTTACTGTTTTAATCATTGGTTCTCCTTAATTTATTTTATAAACTAAGGGGAGCGACTAACTCCCCTTGATTCAGTAGTTATTTTTGTTTTTTGTCTACTAAATGAATAGCATCAGCCTTATAATACATCGTTTTGCTAATCATTGAAGCTCGAAGGTTTTCAAATGTAACTGGGACTTCGTCCATTGCTTGAATATAATCATTATCAACTAATGGTTCAGGGTTGTCAACAGATACTTGTGTTGATTTCTTTTTAAATGGTCCATCTTTGATAGTGATGTTATATTTCCAACCAATAATATTTTGAGTGTTAAATCGTCTTTCACTTCCATCACTATTTTTGATAATCTCGCCATTTTCATCGGCTCTGATTTCAGTTTCAAATTTTGGAAGTACCTCATCCAATTCAAATTTAGTTCCAATGTTATTAAAATCCCAATCGTTTTGTGAAAGCATTTTTGCCATAGTTAATTTCTCCTTTTTATGTTCTCTTTAATTTTTGGTATTAAGTCTTCTCTTTTAAAGGATATTGCCCTTTCTATGAGTTGACTTGCTAACTCCGGAGGAAATTCCAAAGTATCCAATTTTTCAAAGTTCTCTTTCTCTAGTTCAAATAGTAATTCATTTTCATAGAGAAATTTATATGCTATTAGAATGGCTCCAGAACCTTTAAAGACAAACCAATCTAACTTTTTTTCTAGTTCTGTTTTTGGTTTTGACACAGTAATAGTCACCGGCTTTGATGCACCTAGAAATTTTTCCCAAGACCTTAGAGGTCTTGTAAAATGACTATCAGTGTAAAACTTCACTTTATCCTTTAGATATCCTTTTGTAAAGTTTAGAATATCCATTTCTGATTTTAGCCATTCTTGAATGAAGTAGTAAGCTTTCTCTTTACGTAGTTCTAACTCCGTTCTTATCCAATTTTCGATAAATCTCTTGCTAACACCGAGCTTTGAAGCTTGTTCTAAGCGTTTATCATAAATTCTAAGCCGTTCATCATCAGAAGGCCTTCTTAAATATAAGGTCTGCCCTGTTTTCTCATCTCCGTATGTAGTGTAGACGTTGCTCTTACCATATAGGAATCGATTTTTCTTACAAAGTTTAGCAAGCTGATTTGGAGTGAAGTAAGGGACTTCATTAAAATCGTCTATTGCGATATCAATTCTTCTTACTGAAAATGACTTATAATTGGAATATAGATTATCTAAGAAGTGTCGTTCAGAAAGTCCTTTTGGGGTTAAAACCATATCTCGATAGAATTCTAAAGCTTGTCCTGACATGACAAGCATGAAAGAATTTTCTTCATCCCCATAATAGATACGGATATTACCATAGTTTATCTGAGAGTCATATTCATAGTATTTAAGACTGCCTTTATCTATTATAAATAGCTCTGTATCAAGAAATAAGATATCTTCAACTATTTCTTCTAGTGAAAAATCGAATGTATTGAACTGGATTTGAATCCAGTCAAAAACAGAACGTAAATTCTCGTTTTTTGCCATAAATTTTGAATCAAGTTTTTGCCTAATTTCACCACCTTAAAATTCGTGGAAAACATTGATACTACTGCATTTTCTCAGTGATGCACCTGACTTGCAGAGGGTGGTGTTACTACACACCCTCACAAACCTAGAAAAAGCTCTTTATTGTTCGTCTGCGCTTACGATTTGTTACGGTCTGCGGTAACATACTCGCTGACCGTAACAAACCTACTTGCCGAACTTCTTACGAGCTTTTTCCCAAGCACCAAATGGAAGTAGTTCAAGTGTTGAGAGAATTTCTTCTTGCTCTTTTTCCAACCGTTGAAATTTTATTTGCAGTTTTTTATTACTAGAATACAAATTCTTAAAATTATCATTCAAGGTAATAAAATCTTGTTTAAGGGTTTCGAGTTGCTGAGCAAGGGAGTATTCCTTACGCTTATGAATATCTCCATAAGTTTCCCTTATAGCATCTTTTAAAGACATCTCCTTTTTCAAATAAGCAATTGTCCTGAAATCCTCAACATCATCATCAGTGAAGTTATAAAAACTTACAAACTGCCGACTATTCCTTGCTTGAACTTTTTTAAACTCATGACCACTAATTTCCTTTATCAAGGTTATCCATTTTTTGGCAGTACTGACAGAGTTTAAACCGTCAACCGTAGAAACAAGTTTATTTATATCCATATTCCCCCGTTCTAATGGAAAAGTGTGGTATAATGATTTTATAGAAATTTTGTTTAGTCTTTGATTTTGTAGTGATTATCAAAGACTTTTTAATACAATCATAGGCGGATACCTCCGTTTAAATTTTTATCTTTTGGAAAACGTCGGACTACCCGACATAATTATAATACACCCGATTTTAGAGATTGTCAAGGGAAATGTCGTGTTTTTCGACGTTTTAAATTAATTAGGAGAAAATATGAGCATTTTTGGAGATAATATAAAGAGATTAAGAAAGAATAAAGGGCTAAAACAACAAGAATTAGCAGAGATTTTAGGAATAAAGAGAAATACGTATAGCGATTGGGAGAATGGAAAGACAGAGCCAAAATTAGGAAATGTTGTGAAACTTGCTCATGTTTTTGGGACAACTACTGATGAATTATTAGGTCAAACAGTATATTCTAAAGCTATATTAGTTAGATTTTTGGATGACTATGATGTGAGTGATATTAAAAAAATTGGGACAAGGAAGGTAGAGATAGTTTCAAATTTGCGATTCTATTTGAAGTAATATCTAAAAATGATATGGTTGGTTTATTCAAGTTGAGAGATGACTTAGTAACAAAAAATCATTTGGATGAAGAAGAACAAGAAATAATGAACACACTTTTCAAAGAGGTCTTTTGACTATTTTAATACTGATTAAAAGTTTGATAAATAAAATAAATTTCTTAACCTAGATAGAAGGTTAGGAATTTTCTATTATTCATGATTTTAATTATGTTTTAACAAAAATTAAGAACAATGTAGAATTTATAATAGTAGAAGAGAGTGATAACATGGCGTCAGAAAAAATTAAATCTAATACAATAGAAGCTCAATCAGCCATTAGTGAGTTAACTGGTATCGATGTATCTGAGAAAGTTAATCAGCAGGTAGAATTTTCATATACTTCTGAAATTGCTGGGATGGAAGCGGGACGTCAGGCCTGCAATCAAATGCTTCAGGCAGTCAGTGATTTCAGCTCGGCTGTTTTGACACAAGCAAATAAGTTTCCAGAAATTGCTCATAGGATTGAGAAACGTGATATAGAGCAAGCTAAGAGATGGAGTCACTAAGGAATGGCAGATAAGAACGAAGAAAAGCGCTACAAACTATGGCGAGAGATTGTCAAGATTGACAATAAGGAAGAAAATCTCCAGACTCTAAAAAGACAATATGAACAGCAGTTGACAAACTTTTACTCGGATATTCAGAGCATTCACCATCGTATGGCAACTCTATTGTCTCTCTCACCCAGTTCTCGTCAAGTGATAGAGCAAATCGAAAGTGAAAATAGAACCATTCAGCGACAGGTCAACTCTTATGTAGAAGAGGAACTGGATGCCTTGGAAAAACAAACGAAGAAGGCTCGTCGGTCTTTCGATGAAGCCAGAGAAGAACTGATAGTGGAAAGGAATCGGCTACCATGGGAGTAAAATACAGCGCACAAGAATCCCAAGAATTGATTCAGGCCATGACTAACAACCTCCTGGTCGCAAATGAAGTCACGGACCGCTTATCTAGTGGATGTGACCACCTGATTTCCTCCTTAGACTCAGGTGAGCTGACAGGAGCAGCCTACACAGCTGGTAAAGGTCTCTTTACAGAGATTATCATCCCCAGCATCAAGAAGCTCCAAGCAGCGATAGATGATATCCAATTAGAGTTGACTTCTACAAAAATGCGGATGCTCAGGTCTCTGGATATGGTGATTTGGACCTGGACCAACTCAAGGAACTGAAAAAATTGAGGGAAGAGCAGTTAGCTATCGTAGAAGCTCAGATTCAAGCGAGGGAGAACTGGCTAAACGAAATCAAAGATATCTTTACATTTAATTGGGGGAAAACTTTCTCTGAGAAGACCATCCTCTACAATACCAAGTCTCAAATCGAGTCAGGTATTCAGGATTTGGAGGACAAGATTGAAAAACTAGAATTCTTTGTTTCACAGGTTTCCCAGTATTTCAGCGATAGTCTAGAAGTCCTTGGCTTAGCGATTCAAGGAGCTACGCAACTAAGTAAAATCATTGTCGATAGCGATGGTAACTACTCTGCGGACGGTGTGGACATGAGCTGGGTACAAAAGATGAAGGATGTGAAGATTGAGTCATTGGATTATAAAGCAGAGAATAAATCAGATAAATTTATAAATATGCTAGTTGAACAGTATGGCTTTGATAAAGAGATGAGTGGATTGATTACTGAAATATCCACATTGATTGATGAAAAATTTCCGTATTTATCTCAAACGGAACAGGAACAACTTTTGTTAGTGACACTAGGGAGTTTTATATATTCAGAAGGCTTTGAGAATGGTGAATCAATGGGAGATAAGGCTAAAGGATATATTAGTGATGTCAGTTGGATGGACGTTGCCGGCACACCTTCGGATATAACTGGTCTCCCACTTGATGGTAAAACATTGTTGAAACATTTGGGATTAGATGATAAACAAATAACCAAGTTACGTTATAATATTCGATTACAAAGTCAAATTTCCTCAGGAATATATAGAAACTATGCTGGTATGAACGTTGATGAACGAAAAAAATATAAGTCAGCTTATGAAAAAGTCTATGGTGATCAGCCGACAGACGAGATGTTCAAGGAAAAATGGAATGAAAAATACTCCTCCTTTTCTGGGAAAGGAGATTTTGCTCATTTCTCTATTACTACAGCATCTAACTTAAATAATAGACTCAGAGGAAGTGATTTAACAAAATTTGGACACGAGAATGTTAACGATTTTGCAGGTTGGTTAGGTGATGCGACGCTTACTGATAGTGATGATATTAGTTTTGGAAATGACGATTATAAAGCAGACTTAGATGCGGTAAATATCACTCAAAAAATGAAACGTAAAAAAATATCATATATTGAAGCTTCAAACGAGTATTACTCAGAAATGAAACGAGGCAGAATACACTCGTGCAGAAAAATTTGTAGAGTATAAACCGGTAGAAGAAATTAAACAAAAGATTTTTACAAAATTACTACCAGATAATATGAAATATGTGGAAAGAATCGAATGCAATCGCATTTTTGAATTACCTAATGAAGAACAGGTATGGCCTACCTACATTACCTCAAGTACTTATAATTTCATCTCGGAAATATTGAAGCAGGTAATCAAGAGTTGATAGAGATGAGGTGATTAGATGAAGAAGAGAAAAATTTGTAATTTTTTCGTTATTAATTGTTCTATTATTATCTTTCTCTGGTTTTTCAGTACTATAAATATCAGAGAGTTACATATTTTTGATGAAATATACTACGAAGAAAGTGATTATCACAATTATACATTTCTATGGAAAGGTCGAGCTTTTTTATAAGTTAAAAAGGGTTAAAAATTATCGATAATGGATCTCAAGATTTATATAAACATGCTATTGATTATAAAAAGTATAGACTTACCAAATACTATTCATCTCTAGGTTATAATTTTTATTTTTAATTTTTCAGGAGATGACAGAGAGTTAACCTGGAGATGCGTTTGAGACTGCCAGATACAGATACAACCATAAATGTAGATTACCTGTACGATGTAAACAATCAGCAATTAGAACGGTTTATGTGGTACTATGATGATGAGAGTACAGGATATTTTCAGCAGTCTCAAGTAGAATCCTTTCTAACGGAGCATGGAAAGACTGTCGAAGAGATTCGCAAGGAAGCAGATAATGTACTCCGTAATAAAGTCCTTAAAGACTGGACCACTATCTACTCTAGTCGTTTTAGCCCAGATAATTGGGGAGAAGTGACAGTTAAGGATATATGGAGAACAGAATAACAAACGGAACGATGAGGCAATAGTGTTATATAGGTAGGTTGTCATGACAGAGTTCTTAAGAACATTTTATTGTATTCGATAGCTTTGGTTTGCTTTCTTTTGGGGTGACGGAAGAAACTCCTTATACGATTACTATCACCAATGTAGATCACCAACCGGCGTACTTCTAAGCTCAAGTGGTGGATCGGTAGATTTAGGAACCATAAACTAGGCCTCAGTTGTTGCAATTGTTTAGTAAAGGAGAGTTATTTGCTCATTTAATGAAGGTCTGATTGTTATTTTCGATGAGACTAACAACCTCCGAGTCGCAAATGAAGTCACAGACCGCTTATCTAGTGGATGTGACCACCTGATTTCCTCCTTAGACTCAGGTGATCTGACAGGAGCAGCCTATACAGCTGGTAAAGGTCTCTTTACAGAGATTATCATCCCCAGCATCAAGAAGTTACAAGCAGCGATAGACGATATCCAACTAGAGTTGACTTCTTACAAAAATGCGGATGCTCAGGTCTCTGGATATGGTGATTTGGACCTGGACCAACTCAAGGAACTGAAAAAATTGAGAGAAGAGCAGTTAGCCATCGTAGAAGCTCAGATTCAAGCGAGGGAGAACTGGCTAAACGAAATCAAAGATATCTTTACATTTAATTGGGGGAAAACTTTCTCTGAGAAGACCATCCTCTACAATACCAAGTCTCAAATCGAGTCAGGTATTCAGGATTTGGATGACAAGATTGAAAAACTAGAATTCTTTGTCTCACAGGTTTCCCAGTATTTCAGCGATAGTCTAGAAGTCCTTAGCTTAGCGATTCAAGGAGCTACGCAACTAAGTAAAATCATTGTCGATAGCGATGGCAACTACTATGCGGATGGTGTGGACATGAGCTGGGTACAAAAGATGAAGGATGTGAAGATTGTTTCGCATGCCAAAAGAGATTATCAAGACTCTGAAACTCGTGCCATCAATAAAACTTCTAGGGATATGATGCTATCGGACGATGGAGATGCCTACTATCGTGCCGAATTAAAGAAGCGCTTAAAAGGTCACGACAAGTCTGAATGGGATAAAATAATCGACGACTACAATCACACTCTTAAGATTGATGAGACAGGGAATATCATTGACATTCATCCCTTGAACAAGGCTATGTTGTTTCAAAAAATGGAAAATACGATGCTGACTATACTCATTTGGTTAACAAAAAGTTTGATGAACTGAAAGCACAAAACTTTGAAGCAAATTCAGTCGAATTTTGGAGTGGAGTAGCTCAGATATTTTCTGGATTGGGAGTTTACTTTGCGAGTGGCGCCCTTGAAGTCTTGAGTATCATGGCTGGTCCGCCAACAGCAGGGACAAGTATCGTAGCTGGTACCGCAGCATCCGTAACAGGGGTACAATATGGAAATGTACTGATAGCTAGTGGAGCAGTGTCCAGCTTATCAGCTATCACAAAGACGGCCTTACAAAATGGCGAAGTTCAGATTAATTATTCTAGTAATTATGATAGCTGGAAAGCCAATAAACCGACGAGTAAGACCATTTCTGGAAGGGGTGGTAAACTAATTGAAGCCCGAGTAGGAAATCGAAAAGTGAAGCTTCGTGTAGATTGGGAGCCAAGCAGTGGTACTAATGGTGATGGAGTTTTCCAGGTTCAATCTGGAAGTGGGAAATCGGGGTATTCAGCTAATGAACATATTGATGTCGGTCAGATTTCAAGTAAACAATCCATAAATAATTGGGTGAATAATAATGAAAAATTAAGAAACCTTAAGAATAGTGTAAAGAACGAAATTGTAGATAGAATTTGGAAGACTTATCAAAATAATTATTGAAATTAGGAGAGAATATGAGATTATATATCAAAAGTAATTTTCAGAAAAAAATAACCTTTACGACAAGTGAGTTACTCTGGAAAATGTGGTTTAAGGAATGGAATGGACATCCTATTACATACTCAAACGTCGGTGATGATGAGATGTTACAAGATGATTTTTACTTTGTTGTAAGCTTTGATAAATGGCGTTTTTGTGACTCAAGATGGAATAATATTCCCTCTTATGATTTAAAAAATCCGTGGAATTCCTTTAAATATGAAAACATATCCCTTGAATTTGAAAAAACTTTCATTACAGAGTGGAGAGAACGTGGGGATTATCTTCGTATCGCGTCTTCTCATACAGATGTTTTAACAGTAGACAAACGCGCCCTATACATTATGGCTATTGAAGTAGCATCTGCCATTGATGGTCAGATTAGCGAAGACGACAAGCAAAGTTGGCTAAGTGTAGAAGAATTTAAGGAATATCATAAGGATGTTCTTTCACTAACTTATGATGAAGCTGTTGACATCAGTTTGGAAGAATTAAAGACAATTGTACCGGTAAGAGATCCTCTATGGGAAGAGGAAGAAAGGCTTCGAGAAGAGTACATAAAAATTCATGGCGAACGTGTTTATGACGATGAGGAAGAGGAAGAGGAGTGAGACTATATCTTAAAGGTGATTATACCAAAACTGATTTTTATGATGAGTTTAAAGAAATAGCTCAAAAGATGTGGTTCAAAGAGCGAAAAGGAATTCCACTCGATTTTTCCTATGCTTGGGATGAAGATTTATATTTGAACTTACGGTTGGATAAATTTAAATATAATGACGAACGTTGGGAGAGTGCAAATTTTAATACAAATATAAACCCTTGGAAGACATTTGAATATGAAAACTTGACATTGGATCTAGAAAATTCTTATGAAAGCGATGGGCGTGAGAAAGGTGATTATTTGCGAATTATTTCCACTCATTTAGATGTTTTAACGGTTGACAAGCGAGCGCTCTATATTATGGCGATTGAGGTAGCATCTGCCATTGACGGTCAAATCAGCGAAGACGATAAAGAAACATGGCTGAGTATTGAAGAATTTAAAACGAAACATGCAGACTTGCTGAATTTGACCTACGATGAAGCGGTTGATATTAGTTTGGAGGAACTAGAGATTATGGAGGCAGTTGATGAACCACTTTGGGATGAATTACACAGAGGATGGGAAGAATACATCAAAATCCATGGTGAACGTGTTTATGACGATGAGGACGACTAGTGAGACTATATATCAAAAGTAATTTTCAGAAAAAAAAATAACCTTTACGACAAGAGAACTTGCATGGAAAATGTGGTTTAAAGAAAGAAATGGTCAAAAAATAAGTTTCTCAAATGTCGGAGATGATGAGATGCTACAAGATGACTTCTATCTATCTTTACGGCTAGATAAGTGGGGAGCAAGTGGTTCTCGTTGGAAAGATGCCAAGGTTAAAGGTGGCAGTGCAATCAATTCCCAAATGTATGAAAATATTGCTTTGGATTATGAAGGAAGTTATGAAAGCGACGGTAGAGAAAAGGGAAAATATCTAAGAATCGCTTCGAATTATCTAGATATATTAACAGTTGATAAACGAGCTATGTATATTATGGCGCTTGAAATTGCGATTGCTATTGATGGACAAATCAGTGAAGATGATAAGAACACATGGCTAACAATCGAGGAATTCAAGGAAAAGCACCAAGATATCTTATCTCTAACCTTTGATGAAGCAAATGAGATGAGTTTAGAAGAAATTCAAACGATTGATGCTATTGATGAACCCATCTGGGAAGAATTGGATAAGAAGCGTGAAGAATACATAGCTATCCATGGCGAACGTGTTTATGACGATGAGGGAAGATGAGGAGACTATATCTTAAAGGTGATTACACCAAAGAAATTCCGTTTGATTATTTGGAACTAGCTGATAAAATGTGGTTTCCAGAAGATGAGTAAGTTTCTTACTCAGATGCTGGGAATAATGATGCATTACAAGAGGATTTTTCTGTAAATTTATCAATTAGGAATCCTAAATGGTAAGAAGGGGAAATAGTTACCTAAAAAGTTACTGAAATTTGAAAAAGAATCTATTTTTATAAAAATTGAAAAGTCCTAAAACATTGTTAAATCAAGGTTGTAAGTTTCAAAAAATGTAGGAATTG
>BNJS01001939.1_pt1 | contig 73434 bp, 119 predicted proteins | sample 8540461 | NCBI WGS metagenome assembly BNJS01 (sample SAMD00202454, study PRJDB9452) | human saliva metagenome | isolation source: human saliva | place: Japan
GAAGTTGATTGTTCCAAAATGTTCAAACATTTTTTTCATCTCCTTTTTTAAAGTTAATATTGATTTTTATTTTTTGTTCGCTTTTTTTGTTTGCGATTTTTTTGGACTAACATTTTAATTTTCACATAAGCTGTTAATCCTCGTTTAAGATGCTATCGATTTTTATCAGATTGCGAAATTGATTTTTATAGCGTCCATAAGTCCGAATTTATCTTTTTTTATCTACAAAAATAATCAATTTCTAAACCGTTCTTAAAAACGAAGAGTAAGGATCGTAAAGTAATTTCCAGTTTTTTTCAGATTTTTTTGAGTTCGAAGTGCTACACGGGCAACAGCTGAAATAATATTATCTTGATTTAAAATTTTTTTCTTGCATAGTTATTTTTTTCTCCTTAAAAATTATGTTTTCGTATTTACGAAAACATATTAGCATACTCAAAAAGAAATACAAGATGTGTCGCACAATATATCTTTTACGACATTTTTTATATGTTTTTACATATAAGAAAAGAGGTTTCTTATATATATCCTATAAAGTCATAAAATAGTAGTAAATTATTTTATGCGAAAAAAATCGATAGTATTTTATATAAAAGTATTAGGAGATTTAGCTCAAGATATTAACATACAAAAAAACTAATAGAGTTAATCATAAACTTTAACAGATAAATAAAACTTGCTGAAAATAATTTGTTTTTCGTTCTAAATATCCCCTATTCTGTTAAAATTTGACAATTTGACTTTTTTTATTTTTTTAATATTATAATATGGTTTTTCACTTCGTTAGTATTCCATATTCTAAATAGAACAAAAAGCGAACATAACACCCTTCACTCTCTATAATACCCTTACCTTCAACTCTGAGGTCTATGTAGCTTGGAGTTTTTTTGTGTACTGAAAAAAATAATTTATAGCTGCCTTAAAAATTAGAAACCTGCCCCTTCTGCCGAACCAACAGTTGACATTTTCGCAAAGTATTTAACACCCTTCACCGAAACCTCAATCTGACGCAAACTTAGGGAGGAATTCAATTTTTAACAATTTCTAGCCCCTGAGAATTTGCAGATGAAACCAACTTTCCAACAAAGCTAAAAAAACTACTTCCAGCAACATTTTTCCACTCGAAAACCATAGCACCGCTATCGTCAATTATACTCAATTTAGGGGTTTTCACTAAACATATTTTCGGTAAATGAAGCACCTTCCGAATCAACAAAAAAACTCCTTACCATCAACCCTCAAGAGGCTACCGGTTTTCGAAAAGAAAGTTTAAAATTATACGAGGCTATTCCAGCCAATTCAACGCTCAAGATCCCTAAAAACCTCTGGATTTTTCCTTTTGAACACTCTCAAGAAGGGCGGACTTATTTAAATTTAAAGAAAACCTCTCACTCGGGTTCGCCTCTAAATACTTTTCTACCGATTTTTCATATTTTTTTGAAATTCTTTTTTTCGAAGAAATATCTGAACTCACTGCAATTTTAGCGATAAATTGAAGTAAAGAAATACAAAAACAAGAATTGAAAAAAATAGCAAGCCCCAAGAAAAATGCACCCAATTTACGCCGGCGAATTACCAGTTTTCGATTTTTGAAAGTTCAGACTGCTCTTTTGATGACTCGAAATTGTTCGACCACGATAAAAAGAGCTTTCCCCACCCGATCGCTCTTGAAGCATTTTTTCACGCATCTCTCGGCGCATTAACTCTCGCTCACTTTTCATCTTACTCAATTATACCATAATTCTTATGTTTTTTACAAATTAGCCAGGTCCAAAATCATATCCGCAACATCCTTAGCGGCGTTCGGTTTGGCGAATTTTCCAAATTCTTCACCCATTCTTTTTAGCTCTTTTTCACTACTTAAAACCTGAATGATCTCATCTGAAAGCATCTTTCGGATCAGTTTCAATTTCGTCATCAGAAACTATTTTAACAGCGTTTGTTTTTTCGTAAACTTTTGCGTTTTTTAACTGATGGCCGCCAGTTAATCTTGCGTTTGGAACTAAAATTGTCGGCTTGTAAAGTGCAGCAAGTTCAAGATTTGAAGTCGCACCAGCGCGCGCAACAACCAGATCAGCGGAAGCCAAAAATTTCCACATATCTTTCGAAATAAAACTCATTAAATGAAAATCTTTTGCAAAATCTTTCGTTTTCTCTTTTAATTCTTCAAATTGTGCAACACCTGAAATCAAAACAACTTGCGAATTTTTCGAAAGCTCCTCTCCTTGCGCTACAATCGCATTATTCAGCCTAGCAGCACCAAGTCCTCCACCAGTAATCACAATCAAAGGTTTCTCCTTCGAAAATCCAAGCTCTTGCTTAAATTCATTACGCTCTTTTTCGGTGTATTTTTTGAAATTTTTCAAGTACTGAATTCCAACATATTTTCGAAATCTCTTTCGGATAATTATAGAATTCAAGAGGTGCGCCAGTTGCGATTTTTAGCAAATTTCGAAATAATACGATTCGCCAACCCTGGATGAGCATCAGAATCATGAATTACAATCGGGATTCGCAAAACCCAAGCACTCAACCCTACAGGAACACAAACAAACCCACCTTTACAAAAAATCACATCTGGTCGCAAAAAAATTAACTTCACAAAAGACTGAAAAACACCAGCGATATTTCGAAAAATATCCGCGAGATTACCAAAAACAACACTCGGAATTGTCAGATGCTGAAAAAAAGTTAAATGGTTATAGCGGCGAAATTTTCCACTCGAGATTTTAGAAATCTTAACATTTCGCCCAAAAGAATCATTCATTATTTTTTTGAGCTTGTGGCGCAAATTTTTTATCACACCAAAAAAATACAATTTTACATCTATGTCTTTCTTTAAGATCTCTTTAAAAACTGCCACGATTGGAACTACGTGACCGCCCGACCCGCCGCCGACCGCTAATATTTTTCATTGTCGTCCTCCTTAAAATCTTCAACTTGCGAAAACGAAGTGTAGTTCGAAATGTTGAAAAACTACACCCAAAACTGTCATAATTACGATTATACTTGTACCACCATACGAAATTAGCGGGATCGTAATCCCTTTTAGCGGCACCAAACCAACCATTGCAGCAATATTAATAATCGTTTGTGAAGCTATCCAGCCGGTAATGCCGGCAACAAAAAGCCGACTTGCCGGATTTTTCCATTTTTCGAAATAATCACCAAAAAGCTGATAAATTAATCCGAAAATATAATGCCAAAATCGCAACCAAACCCACAAATCCAAACATCTCACCCATTACCGCAAAAGATTGAATCGTTGATTGTTTCAGGTAGATATCCAGCCGATTGAACTGAATTTCCAATACCTAAGCCTAAAAACTCCACCAGAACCGATTGCAAGTTTCGCGTTACAGATATGATATTGATCTTTTCCAGCCTCTGTTAAAACATTGCTACAATCACTATTCGAAAAAGTTAAAATTCGCGAAATTCGGTGCGGTTCGAAAATAATTAATGCGACAACACCTGCTAAAACCAAAATAGCAATCGGAATAAGCTTATCAGCTTTCATTCCAGCTATAACAAATTGAAATGCAATCGCAACAACAATTGTTGCAGCAGTCCCAAGATCTTTTTGAAAACCAGCAACCACCAACAAAACTGCAGTGATCACCACTAACGCTGGTAAGATTGTTTCTTTATAGTTATTAATTTTCACCCTTTGAAACCTGTACGCCAAGAAAAGCTGCAAGAAGCAAGATCGAGCCAACCTTCAAAAATTCAGCCTGCTGAAAAGTTATTCCAGAAAAACCAAACCAACGGCAAGCTCCGTTTTCACAAATTACTAAAGGAAATTTAAAAATAGCCAAAATCGTCAAGCTTACACATAAAATTAACGAAATCATAAAAATCTGCAATGATCTTGAAAAAACCCACTTCAATGGAATCGCCTTCATAAAGAAGAACATAATTAATCCGCCCACAATATACGCCAAATGTCGCCAGAAGAAATAATAATCACTATAATTCGACCCTTTCGCATTGTTTAGAGAATTTGCACGCTGCGGACTTAAAGAAAACATCACTACTAAACCGATCAAAAGTAAAAGCCCAATAAACAAAAACAAAAGATAATTTGCACGATGTTTACGGATTTTTTCAAAACCTTCAAGTGTCGAGCGTTTTTTGTTATCCGCCTTAGCAGTCTGATAAACCCTAACGCAAGGATTAATGATGAAAAATCGTAAAAGCCGAAGAAACTAAAAACCAGATTCGCTCTAAAAATCCATTAAATTGACCGTTCAAAAAGTATTCGAAAACTTTCCGAAAATCATCATTCTCCAAATCTGCATCTAAAAATCCTCGCGAAAAGTCCTTTTTGAGGCCGAGAAGATTTTCGAACTTGATGAGCTAATTCTTGACGACGATAAACTGGCCTTTTATTAAAGCCATCAGCACTTCTCCGCAAATTATTATTTCTTCTTTCCATTCTATAAGACCTTATGCTCAACAAGCGCCAGAATAATTCCAATAAATGCAGTCACCATTCCAATGATCCAAAAACGCATTGTAATTTTTGTTTCTTCCCAGCCAGTTGCTTCAAGATGATGATGGATTGGAGCCGAAATAAACACTTTTCGCTTAAAAACTTTTTTCGAAAAAATCTGAATCGCGCTAGAACCAGCTTCAATTACAAAAATTAATCCAATCACCGGTAAAAGAAGGAGTGAATTTGTAAGCATCGCCACAACGCCGAGAGTTGTTCCCCAGGCAAATGAACCCACATCACCCATAAAGAAACGTGCAGGATAAACATTAAACCAAAGATAGGCTAAAAGTGCGCCAAGAACCGTAAAGCAAAATGCTGACAAACTATACTGATTTTGAACCAAAGCAATAATTCCAAAAGCGGCAAACGCAGCACTCAAAAGTCCGCCAGCAAGACCATCAAGTCCGTCAGAGATGTTCACAGCATTACTTGTTGCTACAATCGCAAAAATGAAAAGCGGAACCATCCAATAGCCAATTTCAATATTTCCAACAAAAGGAATCATAACACTTGTAAAATGCAATTTAAACGTAAAAAACCAAGCTAAAAATCCAGCCAAGGCAATAATCATCGCGAATTTAACTGGCGCTCGAAGACCAGCATCTTTACGATTCGAACCCCAAATATTCAAAATATCATCAATTAAACCGATAAGTGCACCACCGGTAAGCCCCGCCAGAGGCAACCAAGTTTGCTCGCGTTTCAGATTCAATAAAACTGAAAGAATAATGACCGCAATAACACCAATAACACCTGCCATTGTTGGGATATTTCGCGCGATTTTTTTCGCATGAAGTTTATTCACCACAGTCAAAAGCCTCGCCTGTGACAGATGCTGTTTTTTGCTTTTTCCAAAATTTATGTTTATATGCAATAAAAGTATAGAGCGGTGTTAAGCCCATTGCCAAAATGAATCCAGCAAGGCTGAAAAGTGCAGAAACAATTAATTGATTTGTGATATTTAACATATTCCCTCTTTTAATTTATTGGTTTAACTTCTAAATAATTCAGCAACCAGTTCGAAATTTCGGTAAAAATTGGCGCCGCATCTTTCGAACCTTGGAGATTTTGGTTTTCACCCCAAACCGCTACCATTATAACATATTCAGCTTCTTCTCCGCCACCAAATCCAACATAACTACCAATCGTTTGATAATCGACATATTTTTCCGCCAACAATCGTCTGACTAGTTCCAGTTTTACCGCCAATTTGATAGCCTGGCGCATCTTTTGCACCACCAGCTTTTCGAACACCTTCGAGAACCTGCTTCATCTGATTACTGGTTTCTTTCGAAAATCACATTTTTGTGCGCAATTTCTGAATCTTTTTTCGAAAGCTTTCCATCTTCATCAACCATTCCAGCAACAATACTTGGTTTATATAATATTCCACCGTTCACAAGTGAAGAAAAAGCATTTCGCTGTTTGTAGCATTGTTGTTAGTCATACCCTTGGCCGAAAAGTCATATTTCGAATATCGAACCGCATTTCCTTCGACGTTTTTTGGCGAAACAATCGAACCTCGGCTTTCGAGAATTTCAATTCCAGTTTCACGCCCAAGTCCAAATCTGTTATAAAAATAGTCATAGATTTTATTTCGCGCAGTTGAGTTCAGCGTTCCACCACCAAGCAACTGACCGATTGTTACCATTCCGGTGTTTCAGCGAATAATTCATTGCCGTTTGAAGAGTAATCGAGCCCGTATGCCCTAAAACAGCATTTCGAATAGTAATATCTTCAATTTTTATCGAATCAGTATTATAGTATCGTGTGTTAGGATTTGCAACACCTTCATTAATCCCTGTAGCCATTGTGAAAGATTTTATCACTGAACCATTTTCATACGCCATTGTCGCAGAATTGTTGTTGAACAATGCGCCATCTTGAACTTTTCCATAATTCGCAGGATCGTAAGTTGGATAATTCGCCATCGCCATAATTTTACCTGTTTTTGGATTCATAACCAAAACTGAGCCATGTTTCATTTTTTTAGCTTCCATTTGTGCTTTTAATACCTTTTCAACTTTTGCTTGGATATTTCGATCAATCGAAAGTGCCACATTTTGACCATTCACTGCTGGTTTTTCAATATTTTCGCTACCAATTTCGATCGCATTATTAAAAACGTCAGTTGTAATTTTTTTGTATCCATCCGTGCCGGTCAATTCTTTATTCATTGCCTGTTCGATGCCGTAATTTCCGCCATTATCATTCACAAAACCAATAACTTGTGACGCCAAATTTCCCTCAGGATAAACCCTGCGAGTTTCAGCTGTAAAACCAATTCCATGAAACTTTTTCTCGCGAATTTGATTCACTTGTTTTAGTGATAATTTTGTCCCAATAACTTGATATCGAGTATCGGTTTTTTTCGAAAAGTTTTTCGAAATTATCTTTCAAATTTCCGCCAGCAACTCTTTTAAATTCTGAAATAATTTCATCTTTTTAACTTTTTTTCGAATTTTTCCACTTCTTGCGGATCGATCCAAAAGGGTATAAACTGTTTCGTTCAAAACTAATTTTTGTTGGTTTTTTTACCATCCATCGCATAAATCAAACCGCGCTGAGATTTAATCTCAAACTGCTTTCGCTGGCCTTTATCTGCCTTTGCGCGATATTCGTCACCCTCAATAACTTGCAAGAAAAAGCCGAACAATAATCACCGCAAAAATTCCCCAAAAACTGAGACCGCGAGATAACCTGTTCGACTTTTATTCTTAAAAACCCTAAAATCATACTATTTCTATTTTTATCACACTTTTTGTGATTTTTCGAAAAAGCTTAAACTTATTTTGCGTAAGAAACTGAAGCTGGCGTTGTCATCTTCTTCGCAACTTCACTATTTTCGATATTTGAAAGCGCTGTGAGTCGCGCATTTTCAACTTCTAAATCAGCTTTTTTAATTTCAAGATCCGAGATTTTCGAGTCAATTTCTTGAATATCACTTCCGTAAAGTGCTGGTTTAGATGAATTCATCAAGAAAATAATTCCAAGAACCGCAATCAAAATACCAAGCATCAAAAATTGCGTTACCACACCAAGTTTTGCTGTTGGTTGAAAAATAGCGATATTATTATTTCTTCCATATGAACGCGACGAAGCTTGCGCTTGTCTGCGACGACTAACATAATTTGTGTTTGTTTTATACATTGGTTTTTGTGTTGCGTTAAATTTAATATTCAATAAAATAAAGCACCGAACCAGTCTTGGCTGGTGCTTTAAGTTTTAGTTTTTGTTTCAAATTTTTTTGTTTTGTTTTTTTCGAGAGCGTTAAATACTATCGAAAATTAACTTTTTACGCGAGCTTGTTCGTTAGCGTAGCTTACTTTGATTGTTTTTGGCATCTCGCCTCCTTTTTGTTTTTTTATTTTCTAATGCTTACTCGCAGTTTTGCACTGCGTGCTCGCGGATTATTAACATCTTCTTTTGCGCCATCAAGCGGTTTTTTGTAATTGTTTGAAATTTCGATTCCAAACCTTTTTCGAATCTTCCTTAAAATAATTCTTCACAATTCTGTCTTCAAGGCTGTGAAAAGTGATTATTCCAACTCTTCCACCAAGATTTCAAAAGTTTTTGGAAGCAATTTCAAAACATCCTCAACCTGTTGAAGTTCATTGTTTACTGCGATTCTAATCGCTTGAAAAGCACGCGTTGCGGGGTGTGTTTTTTGCCAACCGCCTTTATGCACGCTCAAAATCAAATCAGCCAACTGTGTCGTAGTTTCAATTCTCTGCTTTTTTCGGACTTCCAAAATTTTTGAAACAATCTTTTCAGCGAAACTATGTTTTTCTTCACCAAATTCAGTCAAAATTTGCATTAATTCATTCTTGCTTGCAAATTCTATAATATCTGCCGCCGTTTTTTGCTGGGCGGGATTCATTCGCATATCAAGTGGGCCATCTTTTCGAAAAGAAAATCCCCTTTCAGCAATATCTAACTGGGGTGAAGAAACACCCAAATCCGCTAAGATTATATCGAATTTTCGACCTTTCTCTACCAATTCTTTTGCTGCAGAAAGAAAATCCATATGCAAAAGCTCTACACCTTCATTTTTAAACCTTTGAAGCGTGCGAATTGCATTTTTCATCTCTATCAACTAAAACCGAGTTTTCAAAATTCTCGGTTATACGCAAAAACTCGCCAGCATGACCACCATATCCCGCCGTGAAATCGAGATAACTTTCCCCCTTTCTTTGGCTGAATTTGCGACAAGCTTGCTTGTAATAAGACTGGTATGTGAACTGATTTTTCTCTGTAATTCATAAATTTAAAAGCCACCTATCTGATGATTAAACTTTTTTTGTTTTTGTTATATTTTTTTGTTTTAAGATTCATTATAAGTTTAGCTTTTTGCTTGGCGTATAGCCAACCATATTGCTGTTTGAGAGACTTATATATGAGGTGGAGTTTTATTTTGGGAGGTTTTAGAATGTGCTCCGACTATTATTTTAACCTGGTTGCCGGAAAATGTCCAGCTGTTTAATCACCAGGTAGTTGACCTTAAATTAAAAACTACATCTATTTTAACGTGCTTTTATTTTTGTTTAGTGGTTTTTCTGTTTGTTTCTGTCGTTGCCACTGATTTAAGTTTACCGCGAATTAAAAATTTTCGCAAGACCTATTTTTGACAAACACGCAAATATAGAACAAAGTTTTTATATATTTTTCCACAACTATGTGGAAAAGCAATCCTTTCAACAGATATAGCCTACTTTTCCACAATGCTTGTGTTTAATTGTTGAAAAATCAAATTATCGTGGCAATAATGCACTAACCAATGCCATATCATACTTTGTTGTTGATATCAAAATTAGATATGTCACAAATACAACAAGGTTAATTGCTAGTGAGAGAACTAAAACTGCACTTCGAAAATCTTGCGTAACTTGATCTACCACTACTGTTCCATCTTCTGCAATCATAATTCCGTTATTTGTTAATAGTGTTTTAGCTTTCGAAATATCTTGCTCTTTTTGAAACTTTTGCAGTTTTTCTGCAGATTTTTAGTTGTAGTTTTTTTAACGATTTTTTTGTTTCTGTTTGTTTTTGTCATTTTATTCCTTTTTTTATTTTTATTTGACTTATTTAATCTTTGTTGTTTTTGTATGTTTATATAATAGCATAAGTTTTTTAAAAGTCAATAGTTTTTATTTCGAAATATTTTAAAATATTTCTAAAAACCATTGCCAACTTTTTGTTCGCTTGACAATTCTCTTTTTTGATTTTTATTTTATTTTTTTGACATAACACTAAAATATTGCCAAATAAAAAAATAGGCTCTTTTGCCTATTTCTATCTGTTTTTCCACCTCTTAAATTGCACTCTTCACCAAAAAGCTTTTTAATTCGTGCTTCGATTGAGCCCTTATGTCTTCCGAGCTCTTTGCTTAATTTCGAAATAAGTTCACTATCAATTTTACCATTTTTCGAAAAATCGCCTCTTGAAGCTTTGCATCATCGGTGAGTCTCCATGGACGATACGCATTCGGGTATTGCTGGCGCATTTTTTCCAGTTTTTCCGCCCAAGTTGTCTTTTTTGGTTTTTCTTCAATAATTTCACCAGCCTCACGCTTTTTCGAAACTTCGACAAGATGTATAAAACGTTTTTCAGCCTTCAAAGCTTTCTTTTTAAGATGTGCATCAATTCTTTGCGCCTCAGAGCTAACAATCAAAAGCAGTTCGATTTATTCCGATCAAATAAAGTTTATCAAGCGAACGAACACGCGAAAGCGCCACGTAACCCATTCCTTCAGTAAAAAGCTTTTCGAAGATCAATTCGTGCGGCATCAGTGTCATTCCCTGACTTTTTATGAACGGTAATTGCATAAGCCAATCTGAGAGGAATCTGCATAATACTGGCACGTTTTTTATCACCGTCGCGTAATTCCCAAGCATCTGGAACCATTGTCACAACTCTACCGTTTTGAAATTGAACAATCGGATAATCTGTAAATTTTTCGAAATCAATAACTTCTCCAATCGAACCATTCACATAGTATCGATTTCTGTGCATTTTTAACCGCCATGACCAACAGCACCTTTTTTTGAGCTGCAAAAGCTCAGGGTGCAAGAACTGATTTTTGTAAAGTTTCAACGTAATTTTCTTTGCACCAGTCTGTAGTTTGTGAGAAAGTGAAATTCCTTTTCGTCAAGCTCGGCGAGTTTTTGCTCATTGATTTTATCAACATCAATATTCGTAGTGTGAAGCTCGGTTAAGTTTTTCGAAAAATCTTCATTTTTAAATTCTGGATCAGCATCAATACGATTAAGCAAACTTTCAGCATGCTTTCGGCGCAAATTGTCCGCTCGAAGTGCATTTAAAATTTCAGTTAATTCACCATCTTTCTGTCGGTAATTCTCTTCAAGATAGCACATCGTAAAATCAGCAATTTTCAAGCGTCCGAATGAATTGCAAAAGCCACCAGTTCGACTACCAGTTTCGATTGATTGGCGGTAGCTGAAAAATCACCACATAAAATCACTTGAATTCCACCAAAAGGTTTGTCGTTTTGTCGAATTGTGCGACAAATTTCTTCAACCATATCGAGCCGAAAATCATGCAACATTGAAATTTCATCAATCACCAGAAATATCTGTAGTTTTTAATGATTTCCGCACGAGTTTTAGGGATTTTTTTCGAAAAACTTTCTTTAGAAAGATAATCATAAATTCCAATCCCGCTCCAAGCGTGAATTGTATTTCCACCAAGATGAGTTGCCGCCAAACCAGTAGTAGCCGTGACGCTAACTTTTTTCCAGAATTTTTTTGCTAGCTTAATAAACTGGTTAAGTGTGAAAAGTTTTTCCACTTCCCGCCGCTCCAGTTAAAAGACGTTCTCGCCCGAAAGCATGATCTCTAAAGCTAGTGCTTGTTTCATTTTTGAAAACTATTCACTCCCCAATCATTCGTGGTGGCTCACCCTCTGGCTCATCAAGCAATTTTTTACTTTTTAATTTCGTATCGACGACCCGTAATCTCACTCATGATATAGTCTTCGTTAATCAGATTCTACAAACATATCCAAGTCGTTGCCGTCCATAATAATAATCGCGCCATTATCATCTGTCATAAGTTCAAGTTGCATTTCATCAGCATATTCAACCACTTTTCTCTTGCGAAATTTCACCGATTTCATCCATTTTTTTGCAGTTTCGTTGCGGCTTTTTTTATGATCACGGACTAAGGTTTGCAAATCTAAAGCCCATCCGGAAAAACTCAACTTTATATTTTTCGCTCAATTTCAAGCACTTTTTTGATCGGCTAAAACTTGTTTTTTTGTAATCATAGTTGAAGAGTTTTTTTCGAATTTGCTTTGATTAAAAAAATAAAGATATCATTATTTACAATTAGAACTTGATTATCTGGCTGGATTTTTTTAGACCAAATTCAGGTTCGAAAGCACCAAATTTACCGTTTTCGAAATTCCCAAAGCTGTTGCACCACGCAAAACCTGACCTTGCATAATTTGTTTTGCAACATAGAACTTTTCGCCTTTTGGAGTTGTAAAACGTGCTAAAAATTCCTTTAATTCGCTTAAAATCATGCTCGTTTTCATTAAATTCTACAATATCCGTATATTGAGTTTCAATCGTGTTAATCAAAGCATCGGCATGCTGAACTTTTTGAAGCTCAGTTTTCAAGAGCACATCTTTGTTTGCTCCACCATCCATCTCGTAATCACGCACGCTCAAACCAGTTCCGGCACCCATATTCACAAAATTAATCATATCAAAAATAAATAGAGGCTTAATTTGTGCATTTAATTCACTTGTAAAACTCGTCGTAAAGGGCATAAAATTCTTATTAAACAGGAAAAAAACTCAACATCAAGCTCGTTTTTAATTCCATCTGTTAAATTTGCCCATTGAAAAAAATGTCAGTAGGTTCAGTTTTTGAAAGCTTCATTCGAAATATTTTCAGTCATTTTTTTCATTATCCATAGTTATATTTTTACCACAAGCTCTTAAAATCTAAAAGAAATCTTTTAATTTGGTTAGTTTTTCGAAGTCGTGGTATAATTAAAGAATGAAAATTGCAATTTTAGGGACGTCAGCCGAGTATTGGAATTGCCGAACTCGAAAGTGTTTTTGGCGGAGAAAAAAATTCGCGTTCTCGGTGATTACGCCTGTCTTATCGAAACAGAAAAACTCAATGTTTCACATTTTGGCTCAATTCTTAAAAACCGGACAGGGTTGTTTTTGAAGTTAATTCAACTGATTGGCACGATGTTTCAAAAAAAATAACTCAAATTTTTCGAACGCGATTTTGCGGATTTTAGTGGAAAAAAATCACGCTAGAATCTCATCTTATGGCTTTAAAAATTCATGCAAATGAAATTTCGAAAACAGGCACAATTGTTAAGCATAAATTAAAAAAATCACGGTGTTTTCGGTGCGAATTATCCCTTCGAAAACAGCAGCGCTTTCAACCGCAATTTCACACAACAACAAACTTGGTTTGAGTGAGAAAAAAATCGAAATTTTAGCGGTGCGTGGTGGTAAAAAAACAATTATCGCACTCAGCGAAGGCGCGCAAAATATCACAAGCTACGCTAAACGCGACCAAAATCGACCAAAACGCGATGCTTTTGTCGGAATGCTACCGCCAAAACTAGCACAAACAATGCTCAATCTTGGCGCCGGTGAAAAATCAGCCACAAATTCAAGCTCTTTTTGGCGGAAAAATTTCGAAATGACAGAAATTCTCGACCCGTTTTTGTGGAACAGGTACAGTTCTTCAAGAGGCACTTTTTAAAAGGTTTTAAAGCAAACGGTACAGATTTGAGCAAAAATGATCGAGTTTTTCGAAAGAGAATAGTGAATGGTTCTTGCGAGAATTTAAACCACATGGCGAGATTGGTAAAATTTATCAAGCCGACGCCACAGACGAAAAATGGAGTTTTGCTAAAAATCTTTCAACAGTTGTTTGCGAAACATATCTAGGTCAGCCATTCTCTGCTCCGCCTTCACCGAAAAAACTAGCGGAAGTGCGTGAAACCTGCAACCGTATAATTTCAAACTTTTTAAAAAAATTTAGCCATACAAATTTCAGATGGAACGCAAATTTGTATTGCTATTCCCGCTTGGAAAACACAAAATGGTAATTTTTCGCATCTTCCACTTGTTGACTTTTTGAATGAGCTGGGGTATAATAGAAAAGAATTTATGCGCGTTAAACCACAAGATCTAATATATTATCGCGAAGATCAAGTTGTGGCGCGTGAATTATTAGTACTAATAAGGAGTAAAAATGTCACACGTTAAATCGGGTGGTTCAAGTAAGAACATCCACAATAACGCCGGTCAACGTCTTGGTGTTAAACGATTTGGTGGCCAAAAAGTTAACGAGGGTGAAGTTCTCGTTCGACAAACTGGTGCAACTAAATTGGCTGGTGAAGGAACTTACATGAGCCGAAATTTCACGATTCACGCCAAACAAGATGGTGTTGTGAAATTTAAACAAATCCAAAAACGCAAATTTACTGGCAAAACTGAACGACGCACAGTTGTAGAAGTTGTAGCTGCGTAATTGCAATAAAAAATGAGCTTTTCGAACGATCAGCTCATTTTTTATTTTATTACTTTGAAATTAACATTCTTCATTCATTCCTAAATGTTCGCGAATTTTATCAATCACACCCGAAATTACCACTTGCGACTTCACAAGATAATCATCAACACCAAGCTCCTCGGCACGCTTTCGATCACTTTCTTGACTTAAAGCTGTGAGCATAATTATACGCATATTCATAGTCTCCGGTGTGTTTCGCAAAATATCCAAAACATCAAAGCCTGAGATCTTCGGCATCATCGCATCAAGCAAAATCAAATCTGGTCGAATTTTTAACGCCGCCGTCAAAGCCTGCTCGCCATCATGCACTTCAAAAACCTCAAAATCTTCCATTTCTAATCGAGCACGATAAACACTCGCCAGAACTTGGTCATCTTCAACCAATAAAAATTTTTCTTTTTTTATATCCATTTTTCTCCTACTTTCAAAATTTCTATCGCTTTATTTTTTTCTGAATATCATTCAATAAATAGCTCTGACCTTCTGGATTTTTTTAATCTTAACATCTGGTGAAATTCCATTATTCGAGATATTTTTGCCACTTGGCGTAAACCATTTTGCAATTGTAACCTTCAATAAAGCACCATCAGGCATATCGATCGTCGTTTGAACACTTCCCTTGCCGTAAGATTTTTCACCCACAATTTGCGCAGCCTTATGTTCTTTCAGTGCTCCAGCAACAATTTCACTTGCACTCGCTGAAGAATTATCGAGTAAAATCACTGTTTTAATTCCTTTTAATGGGTTTTCGCCAGTTGCTCGAATTTCCTCAACAGTTTTTCGAACCAGTTTTTCGCTTACAATTAGTGCATTTTTTCTCCAGCCATAAACTCGCAACGGTTTTTGCGGCCTGAACATATCCACCACCATTTCCACGCAAATCCAAAATAACTTTCGAAATTCCTTCATTTTTAATTTCTTCAGCATACTTTTTAGCCAAAGCACCAGTTTCACTATCAAATCGATAAATCGAAAGTGTCGCAATACCATTGTTTTTTGACAGATCAACACTTGGATTTTTCAATTTTTGCACGAGTCACTGAAAAATCTTTCTTTTCTTCACCGCGAATAACCGTGATTTTTAACCGTTGTGCCAGAATCGCCACGAATTTTTTTACTAACTTCGGAGGTGCTTTTCTTTAAAACATCTTCATCATTAACTTTTGAAATTACATCTCCAGCCAAAATCCCAGCGCTCGCAGCAGGATTTTTTGGCAAAACACGCACAACCTTAACAATGTCGCCGTCTTTTGCGAGTTCAATTCCAACACCAGTTCCGACATCACCGCTCAAACTTTTGTTAAATTCCTCGGCCTCTTTTGAAGTCATATATTCGGTATATTTATCGCCAGCAGCTTCAACTAAGCCTTTCGAAGCACCTTCAATAATCTTCTGTTTGTCGATTTCTCCGTCGTAATTTGAAACTAATGCTTGATAAGTTTTTTCAACATTCGAAAAATCAATTTTTTTCCAACTTTCTTAAACCCAAAAACTGGCGCAATTAAATTTCTAAGGTCATCTATTCTTGAACCACCCACAAAACCCAAAATCAGCGTAAAAGCCGAAATTAAGACTAACGTTGAGTGATTGACTTTTTTTCCTCTATCCATAAAATCCATTATATCACAAAAGCACAAGCATAACAAAAAAATAAATTTCGAAAGATAGGGTTTTAATATTCGATCACTATAAAATAATCTTAATATTAGACTAATTTTTTGGTGATGATATTATTGCTAAACTTTCTTTTTTTATATTATGCAAAGATGCAATTATAATTGTAAAAAGAAATTTTTTAGATCAAAACATAAAAGATCCAATTTTTTGGGTCATTGGATACTATTAATGAGCTGTTTTGATGAGTTTACATTTTTCTTCCCATTTCATCGCCTCTTCTTGAACTTTTGAAGGGGAAAGATTCTCATCTTCTGTGCTCAGTATTATCCTTATTTCATTTTGTTTTTCGCAAAAAATTCCCTGATATCGACGTTCGTGCAGGGATCCCCTCGAATCTATTATTCGCATGCAACTCTTATATCGGCTGGGTACTCTATCATTCGTAATAACTCCTTGTTATCTTCATCATTCTTCATCAATAGTTAAATGTTTCTTTATGACCATTTTAAAGCCCCTCCTGTTTCTATAAGTACCTATTCATGAAAAGATTCATATTATCACGAACAATTTCTCACATTATAACCCTATTGCTAAATAATTTCAAGCAAATGCTAAAAAGCGAGTCAGCTAAACCGACTCGCTAAGTATTAATCAAAAATATACATATGTATCGTAAGTGCTTGCAGGAACCGTCATTGTTGAAAATTGTCCCCAGCGCCCGTTAACAAAATAGTTGTATTGCGAAATTGTAACCATATTTCCATTAACAGCTTCAACCCAAACGATATGTCCGTATTGGCCACCACTCATCACGCCAAAGGAACCAACTTTTGGCGTATTTCCAGTTCGAAAACCTGCTCGACGCGCGCTTGCTGGAACATCTTTCGCATTTCCCCAATACGCAGCGCTAATTCCTTTTGTTGCACGCAATTTCCATGCAACATAACTCACACATTGGCGACATCCATATCCATAGCCATCTGTTCCGTTTCCATCAACTCCGCCATAACTCACAGCATTTGCATCAACTGGACAGTTTGCATCATTCCAAGGATATGAACTTGTTCCGGCAATCGCTTGCGGAAGAGCACCACCACCAGCAGCTCGAGCAGCTCGCAAAATTTGCGCTTGAATTGCTTCTTGCTGTTGTTTTTGAAGTTCTGCCTTTTGAGCATTTCGCTCTTTTGCATATTTTGTATATTCAGCTTCATCATTCTTTGTTTGAGTGATTAATTCATTTTGTTGACGAATTTTTTCCTGCAATGCAGATTCTGCTTGCTGCTGATTCGCTAACGCAACCTTAACTTCGTCTCGTTGTTTTTCAAGATCAGCTTTTGCACGCTTAATTCCATCAACCTTTTCAACTAGTTGATTTTTGACCGCACTTTGATATTCAAAATTATCAAGAGCTTTCGAAAGATTGCTACTTCCCGCAATTCGCTCAATTGGTGTAATATCATCTTCAAGCGACATTGTAGCTAAAATTGAACCAAGAGCATCTCGATTTCTCTCAATATTTTCTTCATTCGTTTTAATTTCAAGTTGAAGTTTTTCGAATTGTTTTTGATAAATCGCAATCTGTGACTGAATTGTAGCTTTTTCTTTTTCAATTCCGTTTAATTCATTTTGAAGTGTTTGAGCTTTTATTCCGAAGATCGCCCGCCCTGAGATTCTGCATCACCAATCTGAGACTGAAGCGCCTTAATCTCTTTATCAAGCTGGTCAATACTCTTTTCTGCCTGAGCGCCACCTTTCGGAATTGTCGCAACAACACCAGCTGCCACAACACCAAGAGAAATCGCACTATTAATAATTAAATTCTTCTTTTTAATCTTTTTCATAACTGTTTTTCTTTTTATTTTAAATTTATTACTGTTAAAATTATACCACATTATTTTTCGAAGACAAGCCCCTTTTTATATTTTTAGGTATTTTCTTGTAGCTGTAAATGCTGAAATGATGCCAATTAAAGATCCGACAATAATTATCCCCAAAACAACAAGAATTCCATACATATGTAAGAATGAAATAACCGGTGAGACGATAATTCCATAAGCTTCAAGCTTGGTCTTTGAAAGAAAAATAATCAAATATCCAATAATTGACGCCAGGATTGCTGCAATTGTTCCGCAAATTACAGCTTCAACCAAGAATGGACCAGCAATAAAACTCTTATTAGCACCAATCAATTTCATCATATAAATCTCTTCTCGACGGTTAAAAATTGCCATTCGAATTGTGTTAAAAATAATCAAACTTGCAATAATTACAAAAAAATTGAACCCGCGAGAATTCCAACTTTCTCAGCAAAATTAATCGTGTTCGAAATATTCTTAATGACCTCATTCCGATCGCTCGCATATGTTGGTGGATGATCTGGATCAAGGCTTGATTTTTATCAATTTGTTATTTTTCGACAAGATTTTTAAGCTCAGTTGAATCTGAAATATCAACGAGTTTAATATTAAAAATACCAAAAAAATTCATTATTTGATTCGATCAAGGCTTTTCGAATATCCGCATCAGCAGAATTTTTTCGCGCAAATTTATCTCGTGCTTCTTGTGGTGATGTGTAGGTTATATTTGTCACCGTTTTAAGATCACCGATTGACTTTTTCATTTTTTTCAATATCAGAATTTGAAACACCCTTTTTTCAGATAAATCGACATATCAACTTTATTTTTTTAATATCATCAACAGTATCCATTAAAATTGAGCGCGCAAGAAGCGAGCCAAAAAAATAATCACCAAAGTAACCGTCATCACTGCTGTTGCAGCAACCGAAAGCCAAGCATTTCGAATAAAACTATTTCGCACCATATTTAGTAATTCGCCAAAATGTTAGAGTTCTGCGACGATGGCGTTTTTGCTGCATAATAACTTTAGAATTCTGTTTTTTTCGACCTTGTTGTTGAATTGTTTTTCGCTTTTTCTTCCATTACTGTCTATACTCCCCTTGTGATTGATCGTGAGTGATTTTTCCGCCATTCAAAGTGATAACGCGACGCTTAAGTTTATTAACAATTTCAACATTATGCGTAGTTAAAACGACTGTTGTTCCGTAGTCGTTAATTTTTTCAAGCAGTCGGATAATATCCCAACTGTGCTTTGGATCGAGATTTCCAGTCGGCTCATCGGCGATAAGAATTTTTGGCTGACGCGCTAAAGCTCGAGCAATAGCCACGCGCTGACGCTCACCACCACTCAACTGATGCGTAAAATTACCTTCTTTACCTTCCAAACCAACAAGCTTAATCACTTTCGGAACAGTAGCTTTAATCTCGTGATTTGTCATTCCAGCAATTTCAAGCGCGAAAGCGACATTTTCAAAAACTGTCCGATTCGGCAAAAGCTTAAAATCCTGAAAAATTACACCAATTCGGCGTCGCAAAAGTGGAATATCTTTATCTCGTAATTTATCGTAATCAATTCCACCAACAACAATCTTACCGCTGGTTTGTTTTTCTTCACGAGTAAGCATTTTTAAAAGCGACGATTTTCCGGCACCGCTCGTTCCAACCAAAATCACAAATTCTTTTGGCTTAATATGAAGACTAATCCTGTTTATTGCAGGAGTTTTTGAATTCCCATAAACTTTTGTTACACGATCTAATAATATCATCACATTTTATTATACCAGCTTTTTCGCAAAGCGTTCAAGCTTATTTCGAATTTTAAAAATTCACCCTCAATTTTGAGAGCGAATTTAAACTATTTTTTGATTTTTGTTTCTTTTTGAGAAGTTGTGCAGTGTAATTTTTCTGGTGAATCTGCAGTTTTATCAATTCCCCAAAAACCTCTAAAACATCCCATAGCTCTTGCCGAATCTCATCAGGATTATCACCTTTTTTAACTTCTCTTTCAAGCTTGATGAATGTTCCCAATTTTTCAACATCATCCAAAAAGAAAGTTGTGTCTTCAACTTGAAGTTTTTGGCGATTTCGAAAGGACTTCAACCTTCATTTCGAAACCCTAATTGCTGAACAATGTGCGCAGTTTCAGCATAATTCAAAACAGGTGTTTCGTGGATTAAATCAACATTTTTCAGCATCAATGTGGCGTTTTTGGATTAGCTGATACCAAGGTTTACGTTTTGGGTCAACAATTTCCGTCCGAATCATTAACTTTGGCAAATTTCGACTTGGCTGATAACCGCGAGGTAAAAAAACGCGATCATTTTGAAAAATCACTGCCCGAAATCGTGCCCCGTATCAGTTAATCTTTTAACAAAATCAACTTTATTTTTTTAATTTTTTTGCTTTTACGATAACTTTTTCATAATTCAATTCTACCATATTTTTTTGCATTTTTGCAATATCACTTATGCTTTTAATCTTTGACGCGCTTGCTCCGCTAAACAAACTGTCGCTGCCATCGCCACATTCAAACTCTCGATTTCACCAACCTGTGGAATTATAACTTGATTTTTAACTTTCGAAAGCAATTCTAATGAAACACCCGCGCCTTCATTCCCAAAAATCCAAGCTGTTTTTTTGTTGTAAAATTCTCATCATAAATTGATTTTTTAGCCTGAAGACTTGTTGCAAAAATTGGAGTTTCAACTTTCAAAAATAACCTCATTCAAGTCTTGATTTTTCTAAAATTTGAAGTTTAAAATGTGCACCCATCCCTGATCTCAAAACTTTTGGCGACCAAGCTGAAACAGTTCCTTTTGAACAAATTATTTGTTTAGCTCCAAAACCAACTGCGCTTCGCAAGATCGTTCCAAAATTTCCTGGATCTTGAATTCTATCAAGAATTATTACGTCTTCACAAAAAAATCAACACATTGATTTTCTGGTATTTTCACAACAAACAAAATACCGACACCTTCAATAACAGGACTAATCTTTGAATATATTTTTAGCTTCAAGTTCAATAATTTCAGTATTCAGTTCTTCACATTTTTGAATAATTCCTTCAACTTCTTCGCTTCTTTTTGAAGAACTCGAAATCACGCAAAAATCCGGCACACCAAAGCGCTTAAGCCACTCAGCCGTAAGGTGCGCGCCCTCAATAATAGTCATTTTTTGCTTATTTCGAAAACTTTGCTTTTCTGAAAGCTGAACAAGTTTTTTAACCAATGGATTTTGCGCGGAGGTGATTTTCTTCATTAAATCTCGCTTGATTTTACACGAATCTGTGAGGCGTCATCACGATTTCGAACACTCACCAGTCCATCGCCTTCAACTGTTTCAAAATCAATCACAACAACTTTTGGCACACCAATCTCATCCGCCTTAGCATAAACTTTACCAACTTTTCCGCTCAAATCAAATTCTACATTTTTGTATTTTTTTACGAAGTTCAGAATAAACCTCTTTAGCTTTTTTTCAACTAGAGCTTCTTTATTTTTTTCAAAAAGCGGAGCCACGATAATTTTAGTTGGAGCAAGATTCTCTGGTAAAAAGCTAGATAAGTTCGAATTTTACCTTCAGATTCAACTTCAGTATAAGCATTCGAAAGAACCGCCATCAAAAAGCCGTTCAACGCCAAAACTTGGCTCAATCACATGAGGAATGAACTTTTTACGCGTTTGCTTATCAGTATATTCCATATTCTTACCACTCGCTCGCTGGATATTCGCAAGATCAAAATCAGTGCGATAAGCAATCCCCATCAGCTCTTCTTTACCAATTGGATAATTAAATTCAAAAATCAACAGTGCGTTTCGAATAGTGTGCGCGATCTTCTGCCGGAACTTCAAGTTCAAATAAAGACTCTTTTGGAAGACCCATTTTTGAGTTAAAAATTCTCGCACCAAATTCAAAAAGTTTTTTTCAAACTCAGCTTCCCAATTTTTTTAGGATTTACGAAATACTCAATTTCCATTTGTTCAAATTCTCGCGAGCGGAACACGAAATCACGCGGACTAATCTCGTTTCGAAAAGCCTTACCCTGTTGAGCAAGCCCAAATGGTAAGCCTGGATAAAAAGCATCTACTACATTTTTATAGTTTGTAAAGATTCCCTGAGCGGTTTCTGGACGGAGATAAGCTACAGAGTTTTCGTTGACAACTGCACCAACATTGGTTTGAAACATCATATTAAAGCTACGAACGTCACTCAAATCATTACCTTTTGGCGATTTCAAGCCTTTTTCACGAATAATTTCAGTAATTTTTTCATTCGAAAGACCTTCTGCTTCGATTCCAGCATCTTTCAATAAATGATCCGCTCGATAACGTTCACCAGTTTTTAAGTCTTCAACTAAAGGGTCAGCAAAAGTTGCAGCATGACCACTCGCTTGCCAAACTTTTGGATTCATAATAATTGCCGCATCAACACCAAACATATCTTCGCGGTTCTCAACAAAGAAATCCCACCATTCGTTCATGATTTTGCGCTTTAATGCTAAGCCAAGTGGGCCGTAATCCCAAGTTCCGCGCATTCCACCGTAAACTTCGCTACCTTGCCAAATAAACCCGCGCCGTTTTGCGAGGCTAACAATTCTGTCCATTAAGTCTTCGTTCTTCATTTTTCCTCCGTATACTCTTTTTAACCATTATATCAAAAAAAGCTCTCATTTTTTTCGAGAGCTTTTCCTTAAAAATATTATAAAATTATAACTTTAATTTCGATTTTTTTCGAAAAAAACAATACGGTGACCACGCCCAAAAATAGAAAAAAAGCTGGGATAATTAAATTTTTGAGATTTTTTTCGAAACCAGTATTTGGAGCTTGTGGAGATTTAGCAGGTTCATCTTTGTTAATCTCCTTAGCTACTTCATCTTTTTAGAATTTACTGTTTCTGGTAAAGGCTTATCCTTTAATTCTTTTTTTAATTTTTGTAATATCTGCATCTGTTATTACACCTTGAATAGACCCTTGAGCAACACAATCTCTTTCATAAACTACAGCACCATCAGTCGCAACAACCTGAATATGATATTTAATATTATTAATCACCCCCTTCTTAAAATTAATATCACCACTACTAATTCGACTAGTATTTAAAACAACCGGTGGATATAGGCCGCTACTTCTCTTTGGATTATTCTGCTCTAAAAAATGAATCTCAAAATTCTTATCATCAACACCCAGATACTTTATTTTCGCATTATTCGGAGCGTTAATCATAATAATACCATCAGCACTAACCCGGTTTTCAGCAGTTCTAATAAAATTAGTTCCGTTAGTTTCGGTCTTTTCATAAGGAGCCAAAAAATTCAAAGAGCTATCTTCGGCCATCTTTAGAACCACTTTATACCCACTCCAGCTATTTAAAGTCGAATATCCATAATTTAAACTACCTTTGAGTGTTTTACTATTAAAAGTAACATTTCCACAGCCAACTTCATCATTATATTGTATATTCTGAATTGACCGAGGATTAATTTTAATATTTGGTTGTCTTAAAACCTCTTTATCATTCACGGATAAAAACCCATCAAAAGTGTAAGAACGAGAAATGATAGGGTAAGCTATTCTCGCATTATTATTCTTAATGCTAATATTCATTTCCGTAAGACTATCTTGTTTTACTTCATCGGTAAATTTAACCTTGAATAAAACCCAAGGTATAGCTTCATCAATTGTATATTTATCAAATTTTGCAAGCTCAGCAGAGTCTTCAGTATATCTCCAATATTCAGCCTTAGATTTATTTGACTTTTCAGCCTTCATGACAGCAACTATCTTACCATCCTTCTCTATATTATAATTATTATGAAGATCTAAGAGTCCTTTTTTTGATAAACATAAAAATAATCACCAGCTTTTACAGTTTCTGTAAATTTAAAATTAATGCTAAGATCTTTATATTTGTCACCATCCCAGTCTGCCCGTAGTATATCAGTTTCAACACCCTTAACATGTTTTGGTGAATCTACCGCAAAAAGCTGTCCTGAAACCTATACCCGAAAAACAATACTGCAAGAATAAAAATTAATATTTTTATTTTTTAAACTTCATTTTATTTCTCCCTTTTTAATAATATAAAACACTTATGTTTAAATCAATTGTATCATGAGTCAACCATAAACTTTTACAAACTAAAAAAATCTTTTTCCCATATACAAAAAAACAACACCATCGTGAAATTTTATCAATATTTTTTTATTGCAATGATCGAATAATATCTGTAACTTTGTTCAAAAAAATATCATAACCTTTGATTTTTCGAAATAATTTTTGGTTCACTCGAAACCATTAGTCGCAAAAAAATTTAATATCATTCGCACCAAACTTACCATTAGTATCTTCCAAAAAGACCTTGTCATAAAAAAATCAAAACTATAGTTCAAGTCTACCTGTAAAGGCTTGCCATTTTTATCACTTTCAAGATTAATTTCATCACCAGAAAATTCAGCCACCTTAAAATTAAACCATTTTTTTATTAGGTTTAAGTCAATATCGGAATTATTTAAACTTCGAAAAATTATTAATAAAATTTCAAAAATCACCGCTCTCAATCTGTTCGCAAAGCCCCTGAAATCTTTTTAATTGCATAATAAGCAAATTCAGTTCTTTCGAAATCCTTCAAAATTTCGCCAAAAAATTCACACATTCGAGCTGAAGAAAGTGTTTTCATCTCACTCTTCCCCTCAATCAAAACTACCTCATTTAACGAAAAACTCAATTCCGCCAGCTAATTTAGATTTTTGGTCTTCGAACACCTCGCGCGATTGCGTTTTTTACCTTCGGGCGTTAAAAGTGTTAAAATCCGATCCGCCTCACCAAAATCAGTTCGCCGCAAAACCATTGCAAGTGTTTTTTTGCGCGAATTATTCATTTAAAATTCCCTCGATTTTTTTGCGTAATTCTTGTGGATAAACTTGTGATTTATCAAAAATATACCGAATATTGAAAGGTTTGAGACTTTCGAAATCAAGCTCGCTCGCTAAATCAGAACAAATTACGACAGGAATTTTTGAAGTGTCGGAGTAGCTTTGAAGCTCATTCAAAAGTGCAAACGCTGAATGCCCTTCAAGCAAAATATCAAGCAAAAATTAAATCAGGCAGATTTTTATCAATCTGTAAAATTGCTTTTTGCGCAGAATTCGCTTTTGAAATACTGAAATTTGAGCGCAAGATTCGTTCAAAATTTTCAGCCAAAAATCTGGTTATCTTCGATAATTAAAAATTTTTTCACAACAAACTCAACTGTCCCGAACGATTTAAATCGATATAAAATGTGCTGCCGTCGCGATGCCGAATAACACCAATTTTTGCACCCATTGCGGTCGCAAAACTTTGTGCAATAAATAAACCCAAGCCGGAACTTTGCGGACGCGAACTCGCCTGAACTGGCCGATGATTTTGCTTTTTGATTGCTCGCCAAATCGAAATCGGAAGCTCCTCGCCATAATCTCGTACCGAAATTCGAACTTTTTTTCTCCAACATTCGAAATCTTAATTTCAACATCATTTTTTTATCTGAAGAATAAAGAGCGTTATCAGAAAAATTCATCAAAACTGAACGCAAAAGTTCATAATTTGCAACAATAAGCTCGCTTTTTCGAACATTTTTAAACCGAATTACTCTTCCATGAAGCTTAAAAACATCAGAAATTTCAGAAATTACATCGCCGCATATTTTCTTTGAACTAATTGGTTCAAGCTCAAACATTGCATCCTCAAGTTTCGAAATTTTAGTTAAATCTTGAACAAGACGCAAAGCTCTTTCGCTTGTTGTATTAATTTGACGTAAAATTCGATCTCTTTCAGAACTCGAAAGATCGATCTCGTTATCAGTTAAAGTTAGTGAAAGCTGACGAATAATTGAAAGCGGGGTTTTCATCTCATGAGCAGCAACAAGAAAACTACTATCTTGCGCCACCAGATTTAAAAACTCCCGCTCATTCATACTTTTATTATAGCAAATTTTTGCTATTTTTAAAAGCTAATCCATTTTCAAAGTTCTTAGAACATTCTCATTCAAAACATTATTATAAGTGTCGGCATCTGTTCGAATCATCAAAGTTTTGCTATTAAATTTAAAATAGTAAGCCGTTCCGCGAATTCGGTTATTTTTATCATTTCCTGGGAATAATCCTGAAATTTTTTTGTTGCAGGGTACCCGTTAACAGTTGCCGCTTCAGAAGAAAGTTCACCCTTCTTAATCGCCTCTTGGAAGTCTTTCAAAACTTCGTCCATATTTTTTTCATAAATAGCAACTCGAAGTCCAAACCTTTGAACATCTTTGTTTTCTTTTGGAACTGGCGGAACAGTGTCAGGATAGAAATATGAGAAAAATCCTTTTCGATCTGATCCATTTGATTCAATATATTGATTCCAGAAAGTTGGATAGCTAAATGTTACCTTTCCTAAATCTTCTGGTGCACGGAATTCTTTAACAGTTTTTCGGCGTTCTTCGTTGTATTTCTTTTCATCATCTTCGGCTTGTTTTCGCTTTGCTTCCGCCGTAGCTAATTCAATTTTACCGTCAATATCTGTTTTTGCATTATTGTATTCAATATAAGCCCAAATTCCAAAAGAACCCGCACCGGCAAACCCGATACTCAAAAGAATAATTGCAATTGTTGAGCCTTGTACTGCACCTTTTTTTGAATCTATTCATACTACCCATTATACTTATGTTTTTTTATTTTTTTCAAGTGCTTTTTGGGATTTTTGAAAAAAATAAAAAAACCGCATTGTAGGGATTTCATCAAAAAAATTGGTGGCTCCTCCCAGACTTGAACTGGGGACACAAGGCTCTTCAGGCCTCTGCTCTACCAACTGAGCTAAAGAGCCAACCTTTACTAATTATACAGTATAAGCTTTTTTATGCAAGAGTTTTTTTAAATTATTTTTGAAAAACAAAAAAATCTTCCGTATTGACTTTTTTTATCTAAAAAAATGTTATTATATAAGTATTCCAAAAAGGAGGTTCTTTTTATTTGTTATTAACAATAAATAACGTGCAAATTTTTTTCGCAATTTAGCTTCGAACAGTGTCGAATTACCGCATAAAGTTAGACTAAAAACTAATTATGGCGAATTTCCTGCTGAGATTATTTTTTTCTAAAAACAGTACGAAAATTATATTCGTATTGAAGGAAAAAAATCATTGTAAATGAACAAAAACCTGAGCTACAAAGATTTGAATTAAATCTTTTTAAATAGTACAAACGAAGCCAAAATTAAGATTAAAAAAATTGTACAAAACTAAAAGCCCATTTTAGATGGGCTTTTTAAATGTTTCAAATTCTGAGATTTCCTTGCGATGTTCGTTTCGAACCTTATTTATTCGCACGATATCTTGAAAATCAATACCTTTACTTTCTGCTTGTGCATCCATTAAATCATAGAAAATATCTAAACTTTCATAATTCGTTAATGGTGCCGAAATTAAAATTTTATTCGCTTTAAAATCGTTCATTAATTGATCGAAATCATACATCAGATCTTCATAATTCTCGTCACGCAGATATTTTTCGTTCAAATCGCGATGAGGTGATGCCAAAACAGAAGCACCAATTTTTCGAAGCAGATTTAATCGTGTTGGGTTATTTTTCGAAACGACGATTATGATAACCTTCATCTCGCTCACCAATTCCACGACCAAAATCATTATTTTTATCATACCAAACTGGAACAGATCCGTGCGTTAATTTTACTTCTCCGCCAACATTAGACTTCACCTGACAATCTTCGCTTTCCCAGAAAGTAAAACCACTATCATTCACTTTTGCCTCAGGTAGTGCATGCTGTAAAGAAAGCTTGCAACACCAATTGTCGCACCCTGAAAAACTAGTTTCATCAACCGCTATAACTTTCTTACCTTCAACAGTAGTTTTTGAATTTAAAAATCTGCTGAATAATACCATCTTCATCAGCATCCATATCAATCTCAGTATTTTTTATCCAAAAATTGCGAACGCACCGCCGCCAAAAATCCGATCCTTAGCTTTTTGCGAAGTCTCCCTTTGCCAGCGATTAATAAAGTGACTTGTTTTTGCAATTCCGTTGTTTTTCAGTTCCATCATTAAAATATCCGTCGCTAATCCCAAAAACCAAGCTCAGCAAAAATCTGATTTCGGTCGATATTTAAAAATTTTTGAATCCGGTCGCTTTTTTTATCTGGCAAAACCGTTTTCAAAACTTTTCGCGCCAAACCATCAAGTGGACGCGCCGATTTATCAAGATAAACAACCGTGTCATAATTCGAAACCGTGTCAGCAAGTGTAATTCCGTGTTTTAAATATTTTGTCGCCGTTAGATCAATTCCAACACGCCCAGTTCCTTGAATCATCTGTTTTGAAAAGAATTTTATAATCATTAGGATCAACAACAAAATCGTCTTTTTCATCAAAAATAACCCTTTTTCGATTTCTTCTTTTTCGGCGACTTTTTTTAAAGCAATTTCGCGCTCAAAATGCTCTTTTTGCGTTTTCACCATAAGGATTATTTAAATAATCAAAACGCTCACGCTTTTTCGAAAAAAATGGTGAGTTTTTCAGCAATCTTCAGAGTAGTTTTCGCCAATATTTTGAAAGTCTTCTTTCGAAAAATTGAGTTTCATTTCCTTGTAAGTTTTCAAAATCTTGCTCTTGTGAAATTTTTATTCAAATTTTTTTCATATTTTTTTATTTTTTGCAGTTTATTTTTATATTAAAAGAATATCATAAAATTCACATTTTGTCAATATTCTTATGCTTTTATTCTTTCGAATTTTTCCAAAAAAAGCAAAAAAATAAATCCGTCAATTTCGCCATTTAGCACTTTTTTTCAATATCTTTTTTCTTCATGCTTCGTGCAGTGTCTTTCACAAGCTTGTAAGGGTTTAGAACATAATTTCGAATTTGCGATCCCCAGTCGGCAGATTTTTCCAGCTTGAAGTTCACTCAAATTTTGAGCATGTTGCTCAATTTTCATTTGAATGAGTTTTTCCGCGCAAAAATATTCATCGCGGTTTCTTTATTTTGAGTTTGTGAACGCTCGTTTTTGAATTGCTACAACCGTACCAGTTGGAATATGTGTAATTCGAACCGCAGAATCAGTCGTATTAACCCCCTGTCCACCTTTTTCCACCCTGAGCGATAAACATCAACCCTAAGGTCTTTTTCAGCTATATCAACTTGCTCTGGCGCATCAATTTTTGGCAGAATTTCAACCAAAGCAAAAGAAGTCTCTCGTGTTCCAGCACTGTTAAATGGTGAAACTCGCACTAGCCGGTGAACGCCATTTTCGCTCCGTAATTTGCCGTAAGCATAAAGCCCCTGAACCTCAAAAAAACACTAGTTTTAATTCCAGCTTCTTCGCTCGCGCTTCGTTCTATTTGCTCAGTTTTTAGATCATGTTTTTCAGCCCAGCGCAAATACATCCGTTCGAGCATTTCAGCAAAATCCTGTGCATCGGTTCCACCAACACCAGAAGTTATTCGAACTATTGCATCACCATCATCAAATTCTCCATCAAACAAAAGTTGTTTGCGAAGCTCTAAAAATCACTTTTCAAATTGCTGAATTTGGCTTTCAAATTCAGCAAATAGATCATCATCACCAAGATCAATTAACTCAGAGATATCTTTAATCTGTGTTTTTAAAACTGCCCACGGATGAATAACTTTTTCAAATCCGCAAGTTTTTTTAACTTTTTTTCTTGCGCATTTTTTTGGATTTAGCCAAATTTCAGGGTTTGAAATTTCAGTTTCAAGCTTAGTTATTTGATTTCTTTTGTTTTTCAAGATCAAGCTTCAAGCTCGCTTTTTCAAGCTCATTTAAAATATTCGCTACGCGAGCTTTTTAGCTTATCCATAAGTTATTTTTTTGGCCGCCTTTTTCAGCCTCTTCTTCGATATTTTCAGCCTCTTCTTCAATATCGTCGTCTGCGAAAAAGTTTTTCAACAAACAAAAAGTACAAAGTACACAACAAATGCAATCACCAAAAAGTTGATTATATCATTCAAAAATGCACCATAATAAAGAACTGCATCTTTTCCAGCAGGTGTTTTACCCATATTCCAAACAACACCCTTTAGCCCCTCAGCAGAACCAAGGATAAAGCCGAGTGGTGGCATGATAATATTGTTGATGAATGACTTAACAAGTTCGCCAGAAGCCGTTCCAAGAATCAAACCAATAGCCATTCCAATCAAACCTTGATCTTTTATGAATTTTTTTAAAGCCTGCAAATTGTACTTTTTGGGTCTACTGCCTTTAGTTTCAAGGCAGATTTCTTTTGTAGATTTATTCTGTTTTTTTAGTCATAATATAAATTTTTATCATAAAAGGTTTACATTTTTCAATAAATTGCTCGCCTCTATCAACATAACTTTTAAACATATCGAAACTGGCGTGAGCTGGACTTAAAAATAACCACATCACCACTTTTTGCATTTTTTTAAAAGCTACTTTCACCACTTCCTCCATATCTTTTTTTGCACCCAAATTAATAAATCTTTCAAAATTAACATCGGTCAATTTTTGCACCAATTTCTCCGCCTCAGCACCCATTAAAATCACTTTTCGAAGCTCATTTTCTGACATTTTTGAAATTTTTGAAATTAATTCACTCAAATCTGCACCTTTATTACTTCCACCAAGAATCAAAAATTTTTGGTTGAACAAAGAATTCAAAGCTGCAATCGCACTACCCGGCGTTGTTGCGATTGAGTCATCATAAAATTTAACTCTACCAACTTCACGAACAAACTTCAAACGGTGCGGCAAACCTGTAAATTTTCGAAAGTCCTTCTCGCCAAAAATCAAAAATTTCCTCAATTTCAAAACCTTTTTCACGCAAAAAATCAAAAGTTGCAATCATTGCAGCACAAGCATTTTTGATTATGCACACCAGGAATTTTCAAAATGTTAGTCGAAAAAAATTGACTCATTCCCCCCAAAAGAACTGATTCTCTTCAATGTGAGCCAAATCAAAATTTGGAAATGGTTGAAGTTCAGCTTTCAAACTCTGTTTTTTTCAGATTCAACTTTTTTTCGAAAACAATCTCATTTTCTTGGTTAAAAATAAAGAAATCACCTTTTTGATTTTTTTCGCAATATTTATTTTTGGCCGAAACATAATCTTCGAAATCATTATGAACATCTAAATGATCAGGTTCAATATTATTCAAAAATCGAAATATGCGGTGATTTTTGTGTATCCCAAAGTTGAAAGCTACTCAACTCATAGACAATCACGTCGTTATCTTGAATTTCACTCAAATGATCAAGCGCAGGAACTCCAATATTTCCAACAAGATGAACTCTTTAAACCGGCTGCACGCAAAATTTCAGTAATAAAACTCGAAACCGTCCCTTTACCCTTCGAGCCAGTAACTCCAATAATTGGCGCTGGACAGTTTTCGAAAAAAATAAATTTGTAACAGATGTAATTTTAATATTTTTGCGGCAAGCGATTCAGGGTTAACCGCTGGGGTTCGTACAATTAAATCTGCCTCAATTTTTCGAAAAAAATCATGAAAATTACCAAAAAAATTCACACCTTCTGGAAGTTCAATTTTACTTTTTCGAATTCTCATCATAAATGTCGAAAGTATAATTTTTATTAAGTTTTTTTAAAATATTCATAAGCGCTTTTTAGTCTCAAGCCCAAAACCAATTAATGCAATTTTTCATACTTCTCCTTTTCGAATTATTCACTTATTTAATTTTAGCACATTTAACAAAGAAAAACACCCCTTCTATTTTTCGAAAGAGTGTTTTTTAGTTAGTCTAATTATAATTATAGTTTACTAAGCCTGGTGGTTTTGGCTTCCGTCACTATTAGTATTTGCTGACGGAGAAGTTTGACCATTTTTGTACTGGAGGAGCACCGTATAAAACAGATCCGGAACTACCTTGAGACTGCCATTGCGAACTATAATTAGCAGAAGTTATCCCTTCTTCACTTTTTGTAGGTTGAGATTTTATCAAATTGCTATTATCTACTTTTTGAACAGTATAAGATTGAGCTAAATTCCGCATTGCCATAAAGTTAGCCTGTTGATCTGGTGTTAGAGACATTGTTCCATTTGCGTTAGCAGTAAGCGCCTGTTCAGCAATTTTACCCATATTTTGAGCTTGTGAAATTCTACCAGAATCACCGCTCTTAAACGCACTATGCATAGCTTTAATCGCCTTATTATCACTTACATTAGAGCTCGACATAGTCGCCCAATCCGCCATTTGTTTTGCGCTTGCACCAGAATATGTTGAAATAGCACCTTCTATTTGTGCAACATTCTTTAGTGAATTTGGATTTGAAAAATCTTGCATGACAGCTTTTGCAGCAGCAGGGTTAACTTTCTTAAAGTCTGAACCGGCCTTTGAAGCAATTTGTGCAGCAACAGCTTTGCGCTGACCCTCATCGCTAATATTCAACGCACTTTGAGCAATATTATTCATTGCAGTAGCTTGACCTGAGGAATTTAGACCAGAACTAGTGACCGCCTGAGCAAGAGCTCCATACATCAATCTCTGCTGACCTGGATCTTTAACTTCTGAAATCTTATCAAGCTCGTCATTAACCCTCGAAGCATCGTTTCCAATGCTATATGTCATAGCAGCAACCATTCCTTCGTTCTGGCTCTTTTCGTAGCTAGCAACTCTAGCGCCGTATTGCGCTCTCCTTCGATAGTCCGCCGCAGTTTTATTTTTCTTTTTATCCAACTTTTTCAAGAGTATCTTTATCTCTTTTTATATCTACCTTCTTCAAATTTAGCGTTTCTGGCATTTTTACCAATAGCAATACCACCAATAGTTCTATCCGCAACCTTTTCCCTTGAAGCCCTGACAAAGTTCGAATCTTGCGCTGCTGCATTAATGTGGCCGCTCATCTTACCTAGAGCACCACGCAAATTTCCACCAGTAAGACCATCAATAACAGATAGTATAGTTTTAATTATCGCAACAATAGCAAACAGCGACAAAATTGGCAAAACACCATACATAACTTTAAGTATTGGCTTATCAGTAATATTGAAAAGTAAGTTAGAAACAAATATAGCACCACCCACCATCAAAGAACATATTGGATATATGATGAGCATATTTTTCATAAACCTCATCCATTTTTTCAAAAAACCTTCTGTGTTTGGTAGTAAGCCCATAACAAAAAGCTAAAGGAGAAATAACCACCAAAACAACAACAGCTGCCTCTCGAATCATTAAAATCAACAGTGTTGTAACGAGCGCTATAGCTGCAGATATCATAAATAACAGAATAGTCCCTCCACCAACAAGCGCAGCAGTTACACCAGCAGCAACAATAATCCCAGCAGTTGCAGCAGTACCGGTTAGAATAGATTCAACAGGTGATTCAGTACCTTTTGCAGCATCCGAAAATTGCCAACCATCTTTCACTAGCCAATTAAAGATAGTGCTCCCTGCAATATTTGAAATATCAACAGCTATCACGGCAAGATACCAAGAAATATTTACCAAAATAGCATAAATGATAATCTTTGGTAGCATTTTCTTGATTCCATAATTCGAAATTCCTGCGCTTGTAACTTGCGAAAAGATAATGATCGCAATCATAATCACAAAGAAAATATTCGCCATATCGCGGAATGACGACCAGTTTTTATAAACCTCTGCACCCTTTCCGGAATTTGAGAATAACTGATCAGACTTAATATTCAAGAAATTATCTTGCATAAAGTTATACATACCTATAACAATGCCGGTAGCGCCGCGAGTAATTGGACACACAATCCACCCAACCCATTCTATATCGCAAGAATTTTTATCTTTGGAATTAGAAGCTTCATTAGTTTGTTTGTTTATCTCTTCTATTGCGGCCTTAGCTTCATTATTCTTCTTAGTCCAATCACTATCGTTTGTCGCAGGAGAATAACTACATTTTTGCTTAAGCTCACTAAGTTTCTTCTCGTCAACACCAGAAGCTTTAGCTTTCTTATACGCCTCTTCACATCTAATTCTATCATTATTAGCCGTATTATTTCTTACATCCTGTTGGGTCTTATCTGTTGTTGGTTGTGAAGATCTACCAGTTGGAGCTGTAGGGACAACTTGATTATCTTTTTTTCTTTTTTCCTCTATTTCCCTATTTCTCTTTTCTTCCTCTGCCTTTTTCTTAACTTCATCGGGCGTAACAAAATTACTATTAGGGTTAGTTAAGTCAATAGCATTTACAAAATTATTACTAAAAAGAAAAATACTATAAAAAAATAGCTACTAAAAAAATTTTTTTATTTTTTTCAACCCAACCCAAAAACTTATTCATAATGCTTATATTTAATCACAAAAACAAAAAAATCAATACGGTTAAGCTTTTAAAAATTAAAAATAGCCCGTAGAATTTACAAGCTATTTTCGAAAAAAAGTTTTTAGGGTACAGCCTTACCAGCCACCACCACCGCCGCCACCAGCACCGCCGCCAGAGAACCCTCCTCCACCGCCAGAGCTGCTCGAACTTGGGGCTGAATAGCTATTCATTGCGTTGCTAAAACTATCCAAGCTGTTTGAAAATATCATAGCATTAAACGCTGTTGAACCAACATACCAGTTCGGAAAATAATCTTCATTTTGAAATTGCAATTCAAGCACTTTTGCCCAAGATTTTTCAAGTCCAAACAGTGACGCCCAAGGCAAAAGTTTTTCATAAAGCTTAATTCGAGAGCCACCAAATTCAGTTTGAAACCTTTTCAGAATTTTTGCAAGCTTTGCGAGAACATTAATCGCTCACTTTCCGCTACCGAAATATAAAGCTTTAAACCTTCAAGATAATTCTTTGTTTCAAAACCTTTTCGAGATGGAATTTTTACATTCGAAATAATAAATATCGTAATTGAAAGCACGATAGCTACAATAAAAGAAACTATAGCTACTGTAAACCAAAAGCGAAACAGTTGAAATGAAATTAATCAATATTCCGCTTGCGAAGAATAATGCTGCGGATAAAATAATCATCCCGCCAGCGAAAAAAACTGAGAATTACTAAAAAAATTACCGGCTTTTTCTTGAACATAGTAAGAAGTTTTGTTAAATGCTGAGTTCAAAACTTTAGAAGAAATATTAGAGGCTTGTGTGCTACTCATCTGCTCCGACAAATCTAATTCAGTTTCATTTTCAAAGAATGAATTCAGTAATGAAATCATATCTTGATTTAAATTATCCTGGTTTAATAGCTGAATTGTATAGCTCTTTTTTTCTCACCGCCCAAAAAGCCCTTTGAAGTTTTTTTCAACAATCCGAACATTACCGTTCACTGCAAAAATAACATTGCAGCAGTAAGTTTTTTTATTTGATTTTACCAAATTACCTGCATCTAAAAATATCTAATTCTTCAATTTTTGGTGGCAAATATTGCGGAACAACCGCTTTAGAAACCTCATTTTCTTTCTTAACCGAATTATATTTTATAGCAACCCGAACAGCAAAAGAATAGTGTAATTAATGCTAAAAATTAATGCTAAAAATTCCGAAAAATTATTGTATTTATATCAATACTGCTCGCTTCTGGCTGGGCGAATTTATTATTAAAAATCAATTTCAAATGTTAAATTCTCGCCAACTTGAACATCTTTTTGTGAAAACCTAAAAATTCCTCTTTCCGACTTATGTTCGAAATTATTACATTCTTCAGCTAAGCCTTGCGCTCCAGCAAAACATTTCGCCTTACCATTAAATTCCTTCAAAGCTAATGAATCCAGATTAACTGTTGCGACAACTTCATTAAAAGGCCGTTTCCACTGAGTTCCATTGGTGTTTACGATTAATTTTTTGGACACCGCTATCTGTTAATAGTAAATTTTTTTAAATTTATATTTCAGCTGGTATTCGTGCCTTCCGAAACAAAACTTCCACTTTCACCAATTCGAAATACGATATTTCCATCACTTTCATAAGTTGAATATGAAACTTTCTTACCGTCCATTTCAATTTCAGCTCTGCCATCAAAAAAATAGTTTTACCATTAAAAAAACCGAGGAATCGCACGCTCAATTCCGTGATTTATGCCATCATTAATAAAATATGTTGAAATATTTTTCAGCAATTTCAAGATTTGTATTTCCTTTTTCATCGGCACTGAAATTATATTTTGCATCAAATTTTGAAAAAAATAATGTTATTGTTTAGACGCTGAAGCTCAGCTAATTCCTCATTACGGTTTCGCCTGCGTCTAGCGAAAGCTTGTTGCTGATTAGAAAAACCAAAAATAAAACTAAAGCCAAAACCGCCACTAAAAAAATAGAGGCGTAATTTTGGCAATTTTTTTCGAAGAAAACTATTTCGTGATTTCATTATCGGTCGTTCCTGCATTTTTAAAGCTAATTAGATTTTCTGTCGACATTTTAACCATATTCCGAACCGCAATATCAGTATTAAATGCAACATGTGGTGTAATAATTACGTTTGGAAAATTTGCCAAATCGCGATAAACCTCATCTTTAATGATACTTCCACTTAAATCTTTTCGAATCAAGCTCTTTTCATGTTCAAAAACATCCAAGCCTGCTGCGGCAACTTTTCCGCTCACTAAAGCGTCACGCAAATCAGCAGAGTTTACATGACCACCTCGCGCAGTATTAATAATTACGACTCCATCTTTCATTTTCGAAATGCTTTCAGCATTAATGATATGGCGATTTTTCAGGCGTTAGTGGAATATGAAGCGAAATTAAATCGCTCTTCGTAAAAACTTCGTCTAAATTTTTTTGTATTCCAAAAATTTCGCGAGCAGATTCATTTTTCAAAAAGTATCATACGCAATAATTTTTGCACCAAAAGCTTTAAAAACTTTCGCCGTTGTTAAACCGATATGTCCTGTTCCGATAATTCCGATAGTCATCGTATTAAGTTCGCGACCCATCAAATTATTCACTGAAAAAAATTCTGGTTTTTTTGCACGTGAAAGGCAAAGTGGAATTTTTCGAATTGTTGCAAGTGCGAGCGCAACAGCAAAACTCTGCGATTGCGCTTGGTGAATACTGCGGAACATTCGAAATTTTAATTCCGAAACTTTTTAGCTTTTTCAATATCAATTCCGTCAAATCCAGCTGTTCTAACCGTAAAAATATTGAATTTCCATTTTCGGCGAGATTTTTTTCCAAACATCATTTAATTCTTCACTTGAGGTATAAACCGAAACCGCATCAAAAACCTTCAGCTAACTTTAACTGTTTCAGCGTTTAAATCTTTTTGATGTTGTGGCATATTCAATACCGAATTGATCCAGCGATTTTTTCGAAATACGGAAGCTCATCTTTTCGTACACTATAAGCAATAATTTTCATATGTTTAATTATACTGCTTATGTTTGGAATTTTCAAGATGTTTAATTATTTTTACGATTTTTCGAAAAGCTGATCTTTTTGAAAGAATTTGAGTTTCGCCAGTTGTACGAGAAACACTTTTCAAACTCACCGCTTTCAAGCAAGCGATCAGAAATAGTTAAGCGATATGGAATTCCCATAAGTTCAGCATCTGCGAATTTTTTTGACCTGGGCGAAGATTTCGATCGTCAAATAAAACTTCAATTCCCTTTTTTTAAAAGTTCGTTATAAACTTCTTCTGCAAGCTCTTTTGAATTTTCGCCAATTTGTACAAGATAAATTTTTTTGCTGGTGCAATATTTTTCTGGCCAAATCAAACCTTTTTTTCGTCGCTGAATTTTTTTCAGCAATTACACCCATAACGCGAGTAATTCCAATTCCGTATGAACCCATCCACGCAGATTTTTCTTTCGCCGTCTTTGTCGGTAAAGTAAAGCCCCATTTCGTCGGTTTTTGCGTTCCAAAATTGAAAAATATTTCCAACTTCCGCCGTTTTAACCTTTTTCCAATCCTTCTTTTGAATCAATCTTACCCTCTTCAATCGCTTGATCCAAAATTTCTTCGTTAAAAGCGAGAGTTTTTTCGCCATCGCGCTTCAAATAGACATAGTCTTCACCGGCATCGCAAATTGTTTGAATTCGTGACTAAATTTTGTGAACGCACCACCGCTCGCAAAAAGTAACAAAAAGTGTCATCACACAGACCAAGACGTTCGAATATTCGCTCATAAGCTTTTGAAACTTTTTACATAATATTCTTCTAAATCCTCTTTCGTCGCATGAATTGAATACAAATCTTTCATCAAAAATTCGCGACCACGCATAATTCCACTTTTTGCACGAAGTTCATTGCGCATTTTATTCTGGAATTGAAAAACCGAAACTGGCAAATCTTTTATATGAATGGATGTGATTTTTTTAACATTTCAACGATCGGCTCTTCGTGACTCCATCCCCAAACCAACCTCAGTTTCATCTTTTTAATTTTGTTTTTGAACCAGACATCTACGACATCATCGTTCCAGCGAGTTGTTCGCTCCCAAGTTTCTCGGCGTTGAAGAGTTGTCATCAAAATTTCGTTCGCGTCAATTTTTCTCAAGCTCTTCTCGAACGATTTTTGATATTTTCTAAAAACCTTAAAAACCAAGTGGTAGGTAATCGTAGGCGCCTGCCATTTCTTTATGAACAAATCCAGCCTTAATCAAAAGTTGCGCATTTTTCGCTTCTTCACCAGATGGAATAGTTTTTGCTTGTTTTTGGTATATAATTTTGATAATCGCATTAAAATCTCCCTTTTTATAAAATTAAAACTCGGCTGAATTGGTCAACCGAGCATAAAAAAATTAATTAATTTCTGTACTTCGTATTTAATTACGCCTTTTTGGTGTGGTGATATCCACTTCCTCGCCGAGCTTTTTTTACCCATAATTTGTTGACCAATTGGTGATTCATTCGAAAATCTTACCCTCAAGGGGTTTGCCTCAACTGCGCCAACCATCGTGTATTTCACTTCTTTACCATTTTCAAGATTCTTTAAACTAACTTGATTTCCAAGTGCAACAATTCCTTTTTGCCACCACCGATAATTACTGCATTTTTGAAGAATATTTTTCAATCTCCATAATTCGAGATTCTGCCAAAGCTTGTTTTTTTACGAGCAGCATCATATTCTGAGTTTTCACGCAAATCACCAAAATCACGGGCAGTTGCAACTTCTTCTGAAATTTCTTTTTCGTTGTGAAATTAGAAGCGCAAGTTCGGCTTCAAGCTCTTTTTCCTGATTCTGTAATATTAAATTCTTGTTTCATAAAAATAAAATTCCTTAAATAAGTCTTATAATTATATCAAATTTTTACGCCATCGTCAATGCTAACCTTGAAAAGTTTGAATCACCGGAAAAAAACATAAAGTATCACAAATGCAATACCATTTTTAAGCATATGAACCACAATTCCCGACCAAATTGTTTTGGTAAATTTTTCACGAATTAAGCACATTATAATACTCATCGCAAAAACCGTCACACCAACATTCATCTGAAGATGTACAATTCAAACAATAAACTTGTTATAAAAATCGCAAGCCAAACATTAACTTTTTCGAAGCTGGCTATAAATTATTCCACGAAAAATTACCTCTTCAAAAAAACTGCGCAATCACTACAACTGAAATAAAAGCCAGTAAAAATTGCCAAGAATAAAGCATTCCGCCGCGTTCGAAAGTTAAATCCTGGACCTGAGATTTATCGAAATTTAGGATATTCGGCAAAATTTCAAGCAAAATTCCAGCTAAAATCATCGAAATAATAAATCCAAAAATCGCTAATCCTAAATCTTGCCAAGTAATCAAACCTTTTAGCGCAATGTCATCTTTCGAAATCTTTTTGTTTGAAGATTTTTCACTGGAACGAAATAAATTATTGCAAACATTAGCAAGAAAAAAATAAAAACCGAATAGACCGTTGTTGTGATTGTATTAGAAATTGCATTCTGGTAGCCTGTGCTATTATTCCAAAAAAATCAAAAGTAAGCGAAACCTTAATAATTACAGCAGAAAAAAATAACTTGCAATAAAATATGATATTAACGGAAAAAAATTGACCAAAAAATTAGCTTAACCGGCTTTTTAAAAGTTGTTTTTTTCGGCTTTTTCTGAATTTTTTTAACGCTATTTTTTTAATGTTTTTTTGCACATTAACCTCTGAAAATCTTTTGTAAAATCAAGCACTATAATCAAGATTGAAAGACCCATCAAAACCATAAAACTCCAACCATTAATATTTTCTTCCGTTTCTTTCGAAAGTGGTTTTTCAAGTAAAATTCTAAAAATAAATGTCATCAACCAACGGCCACCATCGAGTGCCGGAATTGGCAAAACATTCATACACGCCAAGCTGATCGAAATAACCGCAGTTAGCATTAAAATCATATCTAGCCCCATCGAAACAATATTCGGAAAAAAATTCCACCAACTACTAAAAATTGGCCCCGAAACACTTTCACCTGCTTTCGAAAGTTGAAGATTTGCATTTTTTGCGATTCTGAATTAGGGATAAACTTTTCAAAAACTCCACCAAAGAAATTTGCAAAAAGCTCTCCAACACCTTTGAATGTTTCACCCGTAAATTGAAGTGTCGTTCCCAATCCAACAATCGGTGCACTCAAGTTGCATGAATTTTTGTATTTCATCTGAAAGTACAGCACCCTAAAAATCCGTTTTTCGCCTTTTTTTATTTAGTTTTATAGTTTTTTTGAAAAAGTTTTATCGCCACGCTTAATTTTTCAAAACTACATTTTTTCCCAGCGTTATTTTTTTAAATCTTCACGAACTTTTGCGGAATTTTCCGCTTTTTTTCCGTCGAATTCAAGAATTATATCTTTTTTTTCGAGACCAGATTTTTGAGCTGGTGAGTTTTTTGAAACTGAAGAAATTTGAACACCACCACCAGAAATTTTTGCGTCGGAAGCTAAATAGAACTGATTTGGGATTAATTTTGGCATCCCAAAAAGCGCAAGAATTGTAAAATAACGATCGCAATAAGCCAATTCATTGCAACACCAGCAAATAAAATTTGAGTTTTTGCCCAAAAACTTACCGCACCGTAATCGCCCTTCTTTGAATCTGAATCGTGTTCGCCTTTCAACTGAACAAAACCACCAAGTGGAATTGAACCAATCGAAATTTTTGTTCCTTTTGGTAGAATTTTATTGGTTTTCGCCTTAAAACTTTTCAACCTTGGAGGAAATCCAACTGCATATTCTTTTTAGTTTAACACCATTTTTTCGCAGCGAGTGCGTGGCCAAGCTCATGAAGCGCAACCAAAAAGTTAGCGAAATTAAACCGATAATTATCCCAAAAATTAAATTAAAAATTTCCATCCCTACCCTTTCAAAAAAATAAATTAGCTTTTTGCCGACGCTTTTTGAAACGCCAGCAAAAATAACTTAAATTGTAAGAATTTCCTTCTCTTTATCTTTAAAAATTGCTTCAATTTGTGTGCTAAATTCTTTAATTTCTGCGTCGATTTCTTTCTCAATTCCGCGCAAATCATCTTCAGTCAAAATTTTTTCGTCTTTAAGTTTTTTAGCATACTTCAAGGCATCTTGACGAATATTTCGCAAAGTAATTTTCGCACCTTCAACTTTTTCAGAAGTTTGCTTTACAATTTGTTTACGGCGCTCCTCTGTTAGTGGTGGAACTGGCACACGCACTACACGACCATCATCACTTGGATTAAAAACCAAGGCTTTGGTCATTTCGAATTGCTGCTGAAATCGCAGAAATATTATTCGCATCAAATGGCGTAATTAAAATCATTCCAGCTTCTGGAGCAGTCATATTCGAAACTTGGTTGAGCGGCATTTTTGTGCCATAAACTTCAACCATCACACCATCAAGCATTGAAGGATGTGCACGACCCGTTCGAACTTTTTTCATTTCACCTTTAAAATACTCAACAGCTTCGTTCATTTTTTAGTTTATATTCATTTGTATCAAACATATTTCTCCTTTCCTCCATTATACCACATTTTAGTTTTTATTCAAATTGACTTTTTAGCTTTTTTATGATATAATACAAAAAGTAGCTTCCCAAAAGCTAAGAAATTTTTTTAGATAGGAGGTGCTCAAATGGCACCAAAAGCAATCAAACTTACCTACGAATTAGAAAATGTTCTTCCAGAATTGGAATGTGTCTTGAAGTTCAGTCCTGAAAAAGAAGAAACTGCAAGAAAAATTTTTAAAAGATTCATCAGAAAGAACGGTAAAAATGATATTCTCCTTTTTGCACACCAGTCAAACGACAAGTTAGGATACCTTTTTGGCGTTCAAACAAGAATGTGAAAAGGCTGAGGGTTAGATTAACAATTTCACTTTATTGTAAATTCGAAGATGAAGACCCTAATAACAAAGGCTCTGATACTTATTGGGATTTCCGAGAAGTAGATATTAAAATGGATGATGCTCTTAATACAATGCTTATCTGGTGAGTTCGGCAACCCCGCAAAATTCGCGGGGTTTTTTTCTTGACTAAAAATTCCAAAAAAAGTGGTAAAAATATAGAGATTAAAAATGGAGGTGGTTTTATGATAAACCAAGAACTTTTAAGTACAGATCGAACCGATTTAATCGACAAATTTGGCGTAATCCAGATCAACCTTTCGAATAGAGGTTTTCGAAATCAGGATTTATGCTACATTTTTCATAAAGATGCACGATTTAATTATAGTCAAAATTGCAGAATTTTTGCAGATTCACTACTTAGAGCAAAGCAGATTATCTCAGCAAAAAAATTCGCGATATTGAATGCTATGTCAGTTTTAAAAGATCCAAAAAGTCAGCGCGAAATTTTTGTTGAGTTTTTTGCCAGGAATATAGAATAAATCTCCTGCTCCACACGGCAAAAAGGTGATTCTCGCGGAACTTACGAAACACAAGTTTTTAACTTTTTCAATTTAACCTTAAATCTCGCAAAAGTGCGGGATTTTTATTCTTCTTGCGCAAAATTTTTTTGCTCAAAATTTCAATCTCATTTTTTTAGCGAATCCAACTCGCTTTCAAGGTTCTGCGCTTTCAAAATTGCCTCTTTATATTTTTTTCAGCAATCTCTTCGATCGGCGTTTCGCCATTTTCAATTTGTATCAAAATTTCATCAATTTCTTTAATTTTTTTCACTAATTTTTATTCGACATTTTTCACCTCCGCCGTTATTTTTTTATTAATCGTTTGAACGATAATCTCGCCACCAATTTCGAAATCTCCACTAACAAAAGCATAGCCTTTCGAAAGAATATTTTGCGGATTATTGCTTTCTAAAATTCGCTTTTTTTGCCTCAATTTCTCGGTTTTTGTTCAAAAATTTTTATTCAACGAAATGTGCTTGATTTCGTTTATTTTTTATAATTTTCAGTTTTTTTAAATCATTAATTTTTCAAAAATATATTCTCATTTGTTCGCAAAAATTCTTGAACATAAAGACCGTATTTCATCAGCTTTATCGCTAGTTAAAATTTGAGCAACATTACTTGGTGTGGATGCTGCAAAAATCAGCCGCCAAATCGCAAAGATTTTTCATCAATCTCGTGTCCAATCCCTGTAATTATTGGTATACGAGAATTAGCAACCGCACGCACTAATTTTTCATCATTAAAAACTGCTAAATCATCAGCACTTCCACCGCCACGAATAATCGCAATAACCTCCGGCAGATCACTTTGCGAATTTAAAAAATCAATCGCTCCAATAATTTGGTCAGCCGCAACAGCACCCTGAACCTGCGTGTGTGCAACCATAATCTTTAATCCACCCCAACGCTCATTAATAATCTTAATAAAATCTGCATATCCTGCAGCTTGTATACTTGAAATTACAGCAATCTTTTTGAGGATTTCGTGGAATTTGGCGTTTTCGCTCATCGCTAAACAAACCCTCTCGCGACAATTTTTCTTTCAGAATTTCGAAAGATTTTTAAGGCTCCCCTCACCTTTTGGTGTAATTTTTTTCAACTGTTAGGCTAAATTTGCCCCAATTTGTAAGCTTTGGTCGAACCTCAGCATAACCTTCATTCCATCTTCAAGTGGAAAACGCATTTGCCAAACCGTCATAAAAGCAATCCCTAAAACTCGATTTTTTTCATCCTTCAAGTCAAAAACAAACTTACCCTGATTAACCTTAAAACTTGAAATTTCGCCCTCAATTAAAAACAGTAGGAAAACTTTTTTTCAAAAAATATCATTACTAATTTTCAACAAAATCTGAAACACTATAAATCACCCTCGATCTTTTTTTGATTTATCGATCTCAAAATTTAGTAATTCCTCAAATTCGTCAAAGTCCATATGTTTAAATTATACCACATTTTTCAAAACTAAAGCAAATAAAAAAACTCCGCTAATTTGCGAAGTTTTTTTATTCAAAAAGTTTCAAAATTTCTTGATTAAGTTCCTCGATTTGCAATTCTTCACCACCAGAAACCGCACCAAAAACCCAGCTGTTGGTTACAATAAATTCTTTCGCAACTCTGAAAATATCTTCACGCGTAATTTGCTTGATAAATTTTGGCTGAGATTTGTAATCACGAATGTGGCCATCCCAAAAATAACGAGAAGCATAAAAACCAGCAGTCGAAGCTACTGTCTGTCCACCCATCTGGAATGAACCGAGCGCATAGCTTTTTCATTGCGTTGAGCTCATCTTCAGTAATTTTCCTCGTTTAGAACCTTTCTAAGTTCTTGAACAATTAATTTGAACAATTCCTTTGCTGTTCCATAATTTGTTTGCCCTTCAATATCCCAAGATGAATCTTTTGGACCCCGAGAAGTGCCACTATAAACACCATATGTTAAACCACGTTTACGAGCTTGTCCTAAAATTCTAGCATGCATCGTGCCTGTTAAAATATGATTCAGGGCATGCATTGCATCCATTTCAGAAGTAGTTAGTTTTCGTGGCAAAAGTAAAGAGATACCAAAGCTGATATTTTTCAAATCTGGTCGATGAATAAAAATTGGTCCTTTAGGCTTTGAAAACTCATCACTAATGATTTCGAAACGCTCACCTTTTTTGAGCGGGATTTTTTCGAAAGCTGTAATAATTTTTTCCTTACGAGCTGGTGTAATTTTTCCGGCAATGACAAAACGTAAATTATTTGTGGTGTGCGTACGGGCATGATGTTCGCAAATATCTTCAAGCTTGATATTATCAATCGTCTTCAAACGCTCTTCATAGGTTAAAACTTTTTCACCAAACGATTGCTGAATTTTTGGCCAAAGAAGTCGTGCATTATTATTCAGATACCCTGTGAGTTCATTTCGAACATTCCCCTTTTCAGCTTCAAATTCAATTTGATTAAATTTTGGCTGACTAATTGATAAAAGTTGAAGTTCAAAAATTCGATCCCATTCAAAATCAGCGCAATCTGCTACATAATTCATGCTCATATCAGAGGTTGAAGCGTTGTGATATGCGCCGTTTTTAGTAAATTCAGCCTCGAATTCATGCTCACTAGCAAATTCAGCATTTGCACCAAAAAGCCATGTGCTCCATAATATGCGCCGTTTCGTAAATTTTTGCGCTTTTTAGTATAGCGCGAACCAGCTCGAAACTGGAACTGAAAAACTCATTACCGTTGCATCTGGAACATTTACAAGAAGACCACGCGCGCCATTTTTCAGGCGCACTTCTTCAACGGTATGTCGCATTTATTTTCGACCCTTCTTCTTGTTTTGACGTTGTGCTTTTTTGGCTTTTCGAGCAGAATTTTTCTTGGCATTTTCATTATTTTTTTGAAGTAGCTTTTTTTAACTTTGAAAAATCCTCGTCGCGGTTTTTCACCAGATTGAACTTCATTAACACCTTTTTTTCGACTGAATTTTTCAGCCAAGCGAGTAAGTTCGGTGTCATGATCTTCATCTTGCCGAACAGCAGCATCATTTGGTGTAATTCGAGTTAAAATTCGAATTGTCTCGTCACGCAAAGTTCCTTGAAGTCCGTCGAACAATTTTTGTGATTCCGCACGATACTCAACCAACGGATCACGCTGACCAACACTTCGCCAGTGAATTCCTTCTCGCAAGAAATTCATATTTTCAAGGTGATTCATCCAAAGAGTGTCAAGAATTTGCATATAAACTTCACGTTCAACTTTTTGGAATGCTTCTTTACCGATCTCATTTTCTTTGTCTTGATAAAGTTCTTCAGCAATATGTTTTGCTAATTTTATACGTTTTTTTATCGTTCAGAATTCGACCAAGTGCTTCGATTTTTTTCTTCATCAATTGGGAAAATTTCAACAAAAATCTGAAACGAATTTTTTCGTTATTTTTTTGAAGGAATTTCAGCAAGTTCTGCTGCTTTCGAAATAAACAACGCTTTAATTTCATCTGTAATATCTTCGCCTTCAAGAATTTTTTTCGGCGCATCGTATAAACAACTTTTTCGGTGGCGATTAATCACATTGTCGTATTGAACAACATTTTTTACGCGTATCAAAATTGAAACCTTCAACACGTTTTTGAGCGTTTTTCAAGAGTTTTTGAAACTGATTTATGTTGAATTGGCATATCTTCCGGCACACCAAGCCTATCCATTAACATTGCGATTCGCTCACCTTGGAAAAATTCGCATCAAGTCATCTTCAGTTGAAACGTAGAATTGAGTTTCACCTGGATCTCCTTGACGACCACCACGACCGCGGAACTGATTATCGATTCGGCGAGATTCGTGACGCTCTGAACCGATTACCACCAATCCACCAAGCTCTTTAACACCCTTGCCAGCTTTAATATCGGTTCCACGACCAGCAATATTAGTTGCGAGCGTAATTGCACTTTTTCTCCAGCACGCGCTACAATCGCAGCTTCGTGTTCGTTATTTTTAGCATTCAAAAGGTTATATTTAATTCCTTCTTGGTCAAGATATTTCGCAATTTGTTCATTCTTTTCAATTGAACCTGAACCAACCAAAACTGGTCGACCTTGTGCATGATATTCTTTAATAGCCTCAGCAACAGCTTTCAATTTAGCTTTCTCGGTTTTAAAAAATTAAGTCTTCTTTGTCATCACGAATAACTGGTTTATTCGAAGGAATTTGCACAACTTCCAAAGAATAGATTTGTTGGAATTCCTCAGCTTCAGTGAAAGCTGTTCCAGTCATACCAGAAAGCTTATTGTAAAGACGGAAGAAATTCTGGAACGAAATTGTCGCGAGCGTCATTGATTCTTGAAGAACTGGAACTTTTTCTTTTGCTTCAATTGCCTGGTGTAAGCCTTCGTTGTAACGACGTCCGTTCATTAAACGACCAGTGTGCTCATCGACAATAATCACCTCACCATCATTTGTTACAACGTAATCTTTATCTCGTTTGAAAAGAGTTTCGGCGCGCAAAGCTTGCTCAACATGATAAACTGCACGTGAATGCTCTGGTGTGTAAAGATTCTTCATATTGAGAAGTTTTTCGATCTTATCAATTCCAGACTCAGTCAATGCTACACTTCGGCGCTTTTCATCAACTTCATAATCATCTTTCGAAAGTTGTGAAATAATTTGTGCAAACTGAATATAGCTCTCTGGATTTTTCAGCCGCAGGAGCTGAAATAATCAACGGTGTTCGAGCTTCATCAATCAAAATTGAGTCAACCTCATCGACAATCGCAAAATTCAATTCACGCTGGCGTAAAAAGATCAACTTCATTCACCATGTTGTCGCGCAAATAATCGAAACCAAATTCGTTATTTGTTCCATAAGTAATATCCGCTGCATAAGCCTCTTTTCGAGTTGCTGGACGGAGTTTTTCGCATATTCTCGTCTTCATGTTCAGCATTATCGTATTCTGGATCAAAAAAGATAACTGGCATCGTTAATAATTACACCGACCGAAAGACCAAGAAAAATTATACAGATTTTCCCATCCAAGAAGCATCGCGTTGCGCAAGATAATCGTTCACCGTCACAACATGAACACCTTTTACCTTCCATTGCGTTCAAAGCGACTGGTAAAGTTGCAACGAGTGTTTTACCCTCACCAGTTTTCATTTCCGCAACTTTTTCCCTCATGAAGAACCATTCCACCAATCAACTGAACGTCAAAGTGGCGCATTCCAAGCACGCGAGTCGAAGCTTCACGAACAAGTGCAAAAACATCCGGCAAGATTTCATCCAAATCTTTTTTCGAAAGGCTTTTTGAATTTTTTTCGAAAGTTTCTTTTGAGCTTTTCATCGCTCATTTTTATTGTATTTTTTTCGCTCAAATCGTTGATTTCATCAACTTTTCGTTGTAATCGACGCAAAATCTTCTTTTGCGGATCACCAAAAACGGCAGTTAAAAGTTTATCAACTTTATTTTCTTCTACCATTACATTTTTCTTCGCAGTTTTTAGACATTTCCTCTCCATTAAAAACAGTATAAAAATCTATCTATAATTTTATCATAATTTCAATATTAAAAAGCCCTTTAGTGGACTTTTATTTAAAAACTACATCAATCACGTAAGAAAACCGCCTTAATCAGCTCTTTTTCGCAAGCTTTCAGATTTTTTTCATTAAAAGCTTCAAGATCGTCAAGAAGTTTTTCGTATTCCGAAACTTTCAAACTCAATTTTCGAAGCCCGGCAAGAGTTAGCTGAGTTTTTTTCACTTGATTTCTCTGAAATTCCCGAAAGTGGTAAGAAAATCCCTTCATCAATAGAGTCAGCTAGTTCAAAAGGTTCGAGCCAGTTTTCTTCGTCTCGATCATCGGAAACGTAAAGCTGTTTCGAGAACTCATTGAACTCGACAATTTTTAATTTGACGATCAGTGGTTCATTTTTGATTGTTTTAATCTCATAAATCACCACTGTCGATATCCCATCATCACTTTTCGAAATCGCAGCAAATCGCCGACCATATTTTGCGAAAAGCTTTTTGGCATAAAAACTACCATTCATAGTTATAACCCCCGTCTTTATTGATATGCGCGCAAAAATACGGAACAATTTCCCGAACTTGATATCCGAGATAAATCAAATCTTCACCTACAACTTCTTTGGTTTCGCCGCTTAAAAATTCATTCACAATAACCTCTGCAATATCTTGAATTTTGAAAAGCCAATCCGTCCAGTCGCGAGAATCGTACCAAACAAAATGTCGATAATTTTGAATACATTTTTTAATACTTAGCGTTTTAAGTATTTCCTGCCCAAAAATCTCAACCTTGTGCGGCCGATATTCTAAGCCTTGATCTTGCTCGAAAAACCAATCCAAAACAGTAGAAAATGGATCATCTTTGAGACCTTCGAGCTCTTTCACAAACTGAACCCGAACGCCAATTTTTGGAACAATTTTTCGCCCAGATTTTTGAAAGAAAACAAGCCCGTAAGTAATCGAATTTTTCTGCTTCTTTTTCCACGATGAAGGCAAGCCAGCATTTCGCTCGACTTGCGATGTAACACCTCATATAAAAGTTCTTGCTGTTTATTCATTTTTTTCCACCCCTTAAAATAATTTTTAAATAACAATAACTTAATTATATCATATTTTATTTAAAAGCAAAAATCTCCGCAAGATTGCAGAGATTTTTTTGATTTTTTTCGAAAGTTTTTAGCCACGTTTGAGCGATCGTTTGAATTTTGCCATAATTCCAGATTTTTCCAAGTCGAGGATTTTTCTCAGTCTTATAGCGGCGGATTTGCCCGTCAAGTTTTTGCTTCAACAATATCAATTGCAGCCAAAACATTTGAACTTTGATCTTTGGCAACAAGAGTTTTGTCTGGTACGTTAATAACCGCCTCAACTTCATATTTATTATCGTGAGTGCCGTTAATTTGCGAAATCACAACGCGTGCCGACACTGATTTTTTTAGCATGGCGTGGCAAATATTTATCTAATTTGCCAATGTGTTTTTCAGTGTATTTTTGTTGTTTCGTCAATTTCGTATTTATTTCCTGTAATTTCAATCTGTGAAATCATATATAATCCTTTTTTGTTAGTTTATATCTCTATATTAGCATAAACATTTTATTTTGTCAAGAAAAAGCCCGCAAACGCGAGCTCTACACTAACTGCTTAAGCTTGTCTATAACTTCCTTGATTTTATCGGGATTAAACCCGACAAAAGGTTCGAGACCCTAAATCTCTTGGATCTACAAACGGAGCACCCGCCAGACCATAGTTCTGCTTCAACTCATTAGTCATTTCTGCTATAGAGCCATTAGGGTCATTGCTTACATCGTAAATATTAAAACGATCTAAAACACCCGCTCTTTCGAAGTTTTTGGTCATATTGCAAGCTACGCAATTTTTAGTTACGAAAAAGTACTGGCATATTAGACACCTTCTTTCTTAATTTATATTTCAATTATAGCATAAACAAAACAAAAAGCACTATCTATAGCGTTGTAAAATTTACAGAACTCTATATTTAGTGCTTATTTTATTTTTTAGATTCGTTCGCGATTATTCATATATGGCTGCAAAACTTTTGGCAAAACAAGGTCTTCTCCATCTTGGAAATTCTCGATAGCCGCCACCAAACATCGCGCGAGTGAAACAGCCGTACCATTCAAAGTATGTACAACTTGCAAATCGCCGTTTTCGCGACGTACACGAATATTAAGGTTTCGTGCTTGATAATCTGTACAGTTTGAGCAGCTTGTGATCTCGCGATAACTGCCATCTACCGGACTCCAATATTCAATATCATATTTTTTCGAAGCTGGCGCGCCCAAGTCACCACTGGCAATATTAATCACGCGATAAGGAATGCCAAGCTCTTGATAAATCTCTTCTTCCACCGCCAAAATTTTCTCGTGAACCTCGACACTTTGCTCTGGTAGCGTGTAGGCATACATTTCAAGTTTATTGAACTGATGAACACGGAAAAGTCCACGCGTATGTTTACCGTAAGTACCGGCTTCTTTTTCGATAACAAGGAGAATACCCTGCATAGAAAATCGGTAGATCCTTTTCGTTCAAAAATCTCGCCAGCATGATAACCAGTTAGCGACATTTCAGCGGTAGCAATCAAACTTAAATCTTCGTTCTCGATGAAATATTCATCACTTTGATCGCTTGAACGAGGAGCAAAACCAGTTCCCGTAGCAACTTCACCATTAACCATATGTGGAACAGTCATAAAATTAAAGCCCTTTGAAATTATTTTTATTCAAAGCAAACTGATAGATAGCATTTTCAAGAAGTGCTAAATCTCCTTTCAAGAAATAGAATTTTGTTCCAGCAACTTTTGAACCACGTTCAAAATCAACCCAACCTCTTTTTATTGGCAAAAATCCAAATGATCCTCGGCATTTTTACGACTTTCAAAAAGCTCTTCGCCCCTAAGTTTTCACCAAGTCGTCTTCACCCTCTTCACCAATTGGCACATCCGACTGAAGGATGTTTGGAATACCTTCAAAGCTGCGGTGAGCTTTTCGTCAAGCTCACGATAATCTTTTTCGAAAACCGCAAGTTCTTCTTTGATTTTTTGCCTTCTGCGATTTGTTCAGCGCTTGGCTTTCCACCAGCATTTTTCATTGAAGCTGCAATTTGGTTTCGGCGAGTTCGAAGCTCATCAATTTTAGCTGTAAGAGTTTTTCTTTCGTCATCAAGCGCGATAACAGCCTGAATATCGGCGTTTTTATAACCTTTATTCAAAGCGTCTTGCTGAACGCGCTCAGCATTTTCACGAATAAATCTAATATCTAACATGGAATAATTATACTACAATTTCAAAAAAATTTTAACCCCTTTTTAGCTTGACTTTATTAATATAAAATTATATAATATGTAAGTATAGTTCTTTAAAAACTACGCGAAAAAAATCCAGGAGGAAGTTTTTTTATGGAAAAAGAAGCTCGTTGGGCCTTTTAGAAAGCGAAACTAAACTGAAAAAAAGTTGCAAGAAGATTATACTGTAATCTTATATAAGATTATCAGGTATATCATAGAAGAACTCGGCCAATCGGCCGAACGGCAAGCAATTCCATTTAATTACTATGATCATTGGAGGAGTATTCCACAAAAAAATTAGTATTCCAAAAAGAAGCGATCGAAATGGGCTATGGAAATGATACATTTATTGAGGTTCGAAGAGCTGTTAATAGTAAGTTTCATATTTTTGAAGAATATGAAGCAGAAAAAGACGGTGTAGAACAAATCATCTTCTTAATAGAGCCAAAATTGATTTTGGAATCTGATAAGCCAAGTCGAAACGGTAAAGTTAATCTTTATTGTGAAGCAATATCGGAAGAAGTTAAAAAACACCTTCGAAAACTTTCGAAAGATGAATACGACGATCTTCGTGAGCAAATTCGCATTGACAAAATGATCGAAATTCCAATTGTTTTACCAGAGAATATTCATCCGTCATCCTTATATAGATATATAAAGAGACAGAAGGAGGTATTTAAAAATATTACTGGTTTCAGGCGACCACACATTGATAGTGAAATTCGCAAACAAGGTTATAATCTATACGTTCAGATAAACCAGCTGGATTTTTAATCTTGAAGCTCCAATTTAAATTTGGGGCTTTTTCTTGACTTTTTCTCTTCAAAAGTGATATAATCTGTAATGTAAGACACTTTTCCCGTTAGGGACGCACTTTCAAAGGAGGAACCGCCTATGACTACTACAGTCTTAACAAATGCCGAGCTTATTCAAGATTCTCGTAAAATTTCTGCACAAGCCTTTTCACGATGAGCTTTCAATAAAAATTCGAAAAGCCTTTGCTGAACTAAGCTTCCAAGAAGTCAAGAATGCGATTAATCATTGTTTTACAGGAAAAAGTTATATTATTGAAATTCCTGTTAGTGATATCTTTGAAGAAGAATATCTTTACGATATCAACAATAATCTACGAATGAGTCCCCTTTTTCAAAGCTGTTCGTCGAATTTTACTCTTCAAAAAAAGGAGAAACTAAATTCGCACGCGTTTGGCTCCGTGGTGATATTCGCAAAATTTTTGCCAGAAAATCACAAACTTTATCACAACGGAAAAACCAATTAAATTCGCGGTCAACACGCCTCGCCAAAATGGCGGGGTTTTTCTATTGACTTTTTATTTTTTTATGTTATTATAGTTATGTTTTAGAATAAAAACAAAAAAACAAAAGGAATCAAATGAAACAAATAAAAAAACAAAAAAAGTGTTGAAATACTTTGACCCAATTTTTTTAAAAAGATTTTTAGTTTGAAAGTTGAAAAAGGTGCTTTCGAAAAATCAAGAAGAGTTGAAAATTACTCTTCCAACTGAAAAAAATTTCTTCCGTGGCGTAAGTTTTAGTGAAAATGTCATCCTTAAAAAACTCACAAACGGAAATTGGGTGAAAAATCTTCATGCAAAATTTGGTGAAGGAGCAGAAGAGGTTTTTGGCTTAAATGAAATTAACGAAGAAAGCGATTTAGAGTCTCGCGACGTTCGAATTATTGCTTTTGTTGAAAAAAGTTTAGCTTAGTTCTCTTCACTAAATTATAAAAATCTCGCTTGAATTTAAGCGAGATTTTTATAATTTTCGAAAATCTTATTCGTTCACACCAAGTTCAATTCGTGAGAATTGGCGTACAACAATATTTTCACCAAGTTTTTGCAACAGTTTCTTTTTAAGAACTGCTCAACTGTTTTTGCTGTCGTCCATAATATAAGTTTGCGAAAGAAGAACTTTTTCAGCAAAATATTTTTTCACTTGACCATCAACAATTTTTGCAGCAATTTCAGCTGGTTTTCCTTCTTTCGAAACACGCTCTTCAGCTTCAGCTTTTACGCGAGCGATTTCTTCTGCTGGAATATCAGATTCGTTAGCATAAACTGGTGCCATCGCAGCAATTTGCATTGCAATTTGGTGGGCAAAATTCTTGAAATCTTCTGTTCGAGCAACAAAGTCGGTTTCGCAGTTAACTTCAACAATAACACCGATTCGGCCACCATGAACGTAAGCTTCAACCAAACCTTCACGAGCTTCACGATCACCTTTCTTTTCAGCTTTCGTCAAACCTTTTTTGCGAAGAGCTTCAAGCGCTTTATCAAAATCACCTTCAGCTTCAACAAGAGCTTTTTTGGCATCAGTTAGACCAAGACCTGTCAATTCTTTAAGTTTCTTAATTTCTTCAATAGAAACAGCCATAATTCTCCTTTTATTTATCAGTTTTAGCTTCTTTGATAGCTTCGATTACATAATCCAAAAGCAATTTAACACCTTTTATTGCGTCATCATTAGCTGGAATTACATAATCAATTCCATCTGGGTTAACATTTGTATCAACAATCGCAACAACTGGAATATTCAAAGTTTTTGCTTCACGAATTGCATTTGCATCAGCGATTGCATCAGTTACAAACAAAATTCCTGGGCGACCCATTAAATCTTTGATTCCACCATATTTTGTATTCAAAGATTCAATTTCTTCAGCGTATCGTTGAACTTCAAGTTTCGAATATCGTTTTGAAAGTTCACCACTTTCCATTCGTTTTTCAAGAGTTTTCAATTTTTTAATCTGTTGGTTAACAGTTGCTGAGTTTGTAAGCATTCCACCGACCCATCGTTCAACAACGTATGGTTGATTTACGCTTTGAGCAGCTTCACGAACAGCTTCTTTAACTTGTTTTTTAGTTCCAACAAAAAGAACTTTTCGACCACCCTCAACTGCTTTTGTGATAGCTGGAAGAGCTTTTTCAAGACCTTCAACAGTTTTAGCTAGATCGATAATATGGCTATCTTGACGCTTGCTGTGAATGTATGGCGCCATTTTTGGATGCCAGCGTGAAGTTTTGTGACCAAAATGAACACCAGCTTCAAGCAATTGCTTGATATCTACTTTTTACAGACATTTTAACTCCTTTGTCTTCATTTTTGGGTGATTTTCGAAAGCTGTTTCGAAAAGGAATTCTCCCAAAAATTGTTTCATTAAATTTATATACTTTTTAATTTTACCACATTTTAAACAAAAAGAAAAAGAGGCAAATCACCTCTTTTCTAATTTTTTTATCGTCGTTTAACGACAATCGCAGAAATTGCCGCAAGAATTGTTGAAACAACACTGATCAAAGTAATTTCAAAGCTCTGTTTTTGGTTTTCACCAGTATTTGGAGCTTGAAGCGTTTGAATCTGTTTATTATCTTTTTTCGAAATTTGATTTTCAGACAATTCAGAAGCTTTTACTTCACTCAAATTCTGTTTCTGTTTTTTTCATCAAGCTTTTTCGTCTTGCTTTTTGTTCTCATTTTTCTTATTTTTCTTCGTTTGCGATTTTTTTCCCCAAGCGTCAGAATTATTTTTCTTCGTCTTTCTTCAAACGATCAGCTTCTTCTTGTGCGGCCTTTTTGAGATCTTCCTCAGCAGCCTTCATCTTTTTCTTCTTCGATTTTTCTTATTAATCTGATCAGTAACTTTGTCGATTCCAGTAATCAAGCTAGATTCGAAACGATCAGCAAGAAGAAACTCGTTTCCATATTGAGCTCGCAATTTATTAAAATACCTATTAATGATAACTTTAAGCATTTTTGCATTTTGCTCAGCTTTATTCAAATCTTTTTTTCGCCCAAAAGTTCTTTTTGACGATTTTTCAATATGTGCGATATAATTCCCTCATCCGTTAGAGCCAGGATTGACTCCTGAATTCGGCCTTGCATTTCTTTTTAATTCTGGAAGTTGCTTATAAACGCCTTTGTATTTTTCTTAGCCAATTCATCGATATGCTCAATTTCTTTCATAACAGCCTCTCGATATTCCAAAACATACGCATCTTTTTGGATCAAGCTTGTCTAGATAATTCTTAGCTTGTTTTGATGGCGAAATTGGTTTTTCAAGTTTTCCAAGTGCAACATCTTGAATATATTTATCTGCTCGTTTTTGCCAAATGGTTTAAAAAAATCTATTTGATTTTTGAAGCTTTTTGTTTAGTTTCTTCAATTTCATCTTTTTAAGCTTTGCATATTGCTTGATTCAACAGCGTAGACTTTTGAGCCAGCAATTACGCCAGAAAATTCCAGAAATCGCAATAACTCCCACAGCCACAAAAAAATAGCTAACTTTTTATTCATATAACTCCTTATTTTTTTACTATTTATAACACTAAAATACACTATTTTTTAAATTATTCGCAAGCACGAGCATAATGTTTTATACATATCTTTTTCAAAAATAAATTTGCTTTTTTTGAAATAATCTGCTAAAATGGAGAAGTTATGAAAAAGAATTTACATCCAACCGAGTATCGCCCTGTCGTATTTAGCGACGAGGTGGCTGGATTTGCTTTCTTGACTCGATCAACAGCAGATTCAAAAGAAACTATTAAATGGGAAGACGGTAACGAATACCCGTGGTAAAAATGCACATTTCAAGTGCTTCTCACCCATTCTTTACTGGTGAAGAAAAAAATCATCGACACCGAAGGTCGTGTTGATCGCTTCAAACGAGCCCAAGAAATGGCTGCTGCTCGTAAAGAAGCTTTGGCAAAATAAAGCCAAAAAAAACAAGCTGCTGAAAAAAGCTAAAAAAAGCTGAACGATAATTCGTTAACTATAAAAAAACCTCCGCAATCATCTAGCGGAGGATTTTTGTTATTTTGAGATTTCTTTTTAACTTTTATTTATATTATTCATAAAAAAACACTATCCCACCCGCCAATCAATCGATGTTTCGCCATTTTTGTTCTAAAAAAATTTGTTCGCTTTCGAAAACGGTTTTGAGCCAAAAATCCCTTTGTGTGCTGAAAACGGCGATGGGTGCGCGCTTTCAATTTTAAGATGTTTTTGGGTTCGAAAATTCTTTTTCCAACCTTTTGCGCATGAGCTCCCCACAAAATAAAAACCAGCGGCCTTTCGAAATCATTCAAAAAAATCCAAAACGTGTTCCGAAAACTCCATCCAGCCAAAAATTCGCATGACTCGCAGGTTTACCTTTTTCAACACTAAAAAGAAGTGTTCAATAATAAAATACCCTGTTCTGCCCAAGATTCCAAAAACCATTATCGGCCGGCTCAATGCCCAAATCACTTTGAAGCTCTTTATAGATATTTTGCAGACTTGGTGGAATTCTAATGCCTTTTTGACCGAAAAAAACTCATTCCATGCGCCTGACCCACGCCATGATAAGGATCTTGACCAATAATCACAACCTTAGTTTTTCAAGCGGACATTTTTCGAAACAAGAAAAATCTCTTTCCTTGCTGGAAAAAAATCTCTTTCGAAATGCGTTCGTGTTCAACTTTTTGCCACAAGTTTTTAAAATACGGCTTTTTCAGCTTCGTTCTCGATAAATTCACGCTAAGAGGTTATTTTCATATCAAAATATTACCATAACCACATTCTTTTTCAACACTTTAATTTTTAAGCGATTTTTCTGGTATAATTATTTTTATATGCCAAAAATTGATTTAAATCTTGATAAACTAAAAACTGAACGCGAAGAAATTCAGACTTTTTAAGTGAGCCAAATGCTTATTCTTCACCAGATTTTTCAACTAAAAACAAACGCTTCACTGAACTCGAAAAAAATTATCGAAAAAGGTGAAATGCGCGAAAATCTTGAAAAAAATCTTGAGGAAGCACGCGAGCTTGCCAACCTCGAAACTGGTGAACTTGCCGAACTTGCCAAGATGGAAATTACCGAAAGCGAAGAAAAACTTGCCACACTTGAGCAAGAACTTTTCGAAATGCTTCTACCAAAAGACCCGAACGATGATAAAAACGTGATTGTTGAGATTCGTGCTGGAGCGGGTGGAGATGAAGCTTCCCTTTTTGCGAGCGAACTCTACCGTATGTATTTGCGTTATTGCGAACAAAATGGCTTAAAAACTGAGCTTTTTGAGTGAATCTGCCAACGATGCTGGCGGATACAGAAAGTTGTTTTTCGGTGTGAAAGGCGATGCTCCTTATTCGAAATTAAAATTCGAAAGTGGCGTTCATCGCGTTCAACGAATCCCAGCAACAGAATCTCAGGGGCGAATCCACACTTCAACCGTAACTGTGGCTGTTCTGCCTGAAGCCGAAGAAGCTGATATTGAAATTAATCCAAATGATTTGCGAATTGATGTTTACCGTTCTGGTGGTCATGGTGGCCAAAGCGTGAATACAACCGATTCTGCAGTGCGAATCACACACTTACCAACTGGAATGGTGGTTACAAATCAAGATGAAAAATCACAAATCAAGAATAAAGAAAAAGCTCTTGGTATTTTGCGTGCCCGACTTCTTCAAGCTAAAATTGATGAAGAAAACGCTAAACTTACCGCTGAACGGCGCAGTTTAATTGGTTCTGGCGATCGATCTGAGAAGATTCGAACTTACAACTTCCCGCAAGACCGCATTACCGATCACCGAATTGGTTATTCACGAAGCAACATTCCTGCTGCAATGAATGGCCAAATTTCTGATATTGTTGATCATTTGCAGGCTGCCGAACTAGAATTTTTGGCTGCAAACGCCTCGGAAAACAATTAATTCTATGCGCGAAACAGTTGAAACTTGGCTGAAAAATCAGTCAAAAAAACTTAAAGACACTGAAATCACCAGTGCACAGCTTGACGCTGAATTAATTTTGGCACACGTTTTAGGGTGTTGAGCGAACCTTTTTACATGCAAATCCACAAAAAAAGCTTTCGAAAACTCTTGTTTTTCATGCTAATAACTTTTTAAATAAACGAGCAAAACGAATTCCTTTAGCATATATTTTTCGCGAAAAAGGACTTTTTTTGGACGAACTTTTTGTGAATGAAAAATGTTTTAGTTCCCCGCCCAGAAACCGAAACTTTAATTGAAATCACAAAAATATGCAAAAAAATAGTGACAAAATTTTTAGATATTGGTACCGGATCTGGAATTATTCCAATCACTCTAAAAAGCTGAACTTAGCGATGGGATAGAGATTTTTTGCCAGCGACATTTCAGTTCAAGCACTTGCTGTCGCAAAACCCTAAATGCTCAAAAAATATTGAATCAAAATATTGATTTTTGAAAGTAACCTTTTAGAGCAAATTCCGGTAGAAATACTTTCGAAAGTTACAATAATTACTGCAAACTTGCCTTATGTTAATCGTGATTGGGTTGATTTTGAAAAGAATAACGAGCTACATCATGAGCCGCAAATTGCTCTTTATGCTCGAAAAATGGTTTTGGAACTAATTTTTAAACTGCTTTTACCAGGCGCAAGATTTACCCAAACTTGAAAAAGTCATTTTTGAAGCCGACCCATCTCAATTTAAAGAGATTGAAAAAAATATGCGAATAGCTGTGGTTTTTCGAAAATTATTTTCGAAAAATTATACAATTGCTTTTTAAAAAAATAACCCTTTTCTAGGGCTATTTTTATTTTCGATATTCTTCTAAAGTTACGATGGATGTTGATTCTTTACCGTCCCTAAGATAGGTTACTTTTAATCTTATCGCCAGCTGATTTTTTTCTCCAATTAAAGACCCAAGACTTATATTTTTCGAAATCTCTACATCATCAATTTTAGTAATTATGTCGCCATCTTTTTAGTCCAGCTTTCTGTGCAGGACCCCAGAAACAATAGATCTACCATTCCTATTTTTAATCAATGCACCTTTCGAAATATTTAGGTTATAAGCTTTTTGAACTTGAGGATTTACTGAGATGTAATTCGCGCCTAAATATGCTCGATTTGGAGTTTTACCTTCAGCAATTGATTTCAAAATCCCTTTAACCGAAGAAATTGGAATCGCAAAACCAATTCCTTGCGCTTCAGAAGCAACTGCAGTATTTACGCCAACAACTTGACCCTGCGCATTCACAGTGGACCGCCAGAATTACCGCTATTAATCGCAGCATCGGTCTGAATCATGTCTGTTAAAAGTCTCTTTTGTTGCACCATCATCGCTTGAAGCATTCACGGTTCTACCAACGCCAGAAATTATCCCACTCGTAACCGTTCCATCATATTCACCGAGTGCGTTTCCAATCGCAATAACCTGTTGACCAATATTTAAAAGCCTTTGAATCGCCCAATTCAGCCGCCTTAAGCCCTTTTTGCGTTCGAAATTTTTCAAAAATTGCGATATCACTCAATGGATCAGTCGTGATAATTTTAATATTATCATAAGAATTTCCGTCATTCGTAACGATTGAAATATCCGATGAACCTTCAACAACATGCTTATTCGTTAAAATATAACCGTTTTCACCTACAATAATTCCAGTGCCAGCGCTCGCCGATCCAAAACCTAAAGAAAAAAATATTTTGTGCCTTTTTGGCTTTTACTCACAATTGAGACAACACTTTGTGAAACCTTATTCGCAACTCCTTCAATTGATTTTTGGATCTATTTGACCAGAAAAAAACTAGACACACCTTTATTATCTGAAAAATTAAAATTGGCAGATTTATTGGTTTTTATTTATTATCCCGGAAAAAAATTCTAAACAACCCTCAATTGTATAAAAATATGAAACCAAAATAATCGCAATAATCATTGGATATTTTGTCTTTTTTGAACTTTTCATTGATTTAATCATAACCTCATTTTATCAAAAATATCTTAGAACAACCTTAAAATTAACTTTTTGCAACCGGAATCGAAGAGAAAAACAATAAAAAGCGTTAAAATCAAAATTGTTGCAAAAATGATTTCTGGTAGAAAATCCTTCTTTTGATTTTTGTTCAACTTTTTATCATTCTCTGTCTTATTTTTTTAATCAACTGATTGAAGGAAATAAAACTCAAAAACCGTCAAAATAATCGCAGATTGCGGAATTATAAAAGTTAAAAATATGGCTGAAAAATTAATTTTATAACCAATCACTAAAAAGTTAAAAAAATCCAAGCAAGTTCCGCAATAATCATTCCTAAAATAAGCTCAAAATTTCAATATTTTTATTAAAATTTGATGAAATTATATGACGCAAAGTTGAATATCCAATCAAGAAAGCGAAAACAAAAATTACAGATTGACCCCAACTATAAGCAACAGAATATAGCGCCGAAAAATCCGAAAAACACAGTCAATAAAGCTTGAATTCGCATAAATAGTTCGCTCGAATTTGGCTTAATAATAGTTAGCCAAAAATATACAAGGTAAGTAAAAATCCTTGCGAAAATAATATATTCAACACCTGTCGAAAACATTAAAACAACGACACTTAATGAAAAAAATAAATCAACAAGGTTAGATTTAACGTTCGCAATCCAAAATCTTGGTCGAACCGCAAAAGTCCGCCACTTACTAATAAATACTAACAAAATTGCGACCCAAGGTGTTTTCGTGATATAAATTGAAAAACCAAACGATTACTGCTAAAATAATATTCAAGAAAAATATGAGCAATATTTTCCCAAAAAGAATATTTTTCGAAATTCTAATAAAATCCATACAGTTACTATTATACCACATCATTTTAAAAATAACCATAATTGAAAAAGCTTTCAAAATCGTGGTAAAATAGAAAAATGAAGAGTAATTTTTGGCAACGGCACTCAATACTTGCCGACACTTTGGGGATTTTTCGTTTTTGTTTTTTTCCGTAACTTTAGGAACAATATTAATTAATACTTTTTATTTTTCAGAGTTTTACGATTGTTGGTTCAAGTATGGATCCGACTTTCGCTGATGGTGACAAAGTTATAATAAATCGCCTGCCGTCAACTTGGGGCTAATTTTACAAATACAAAATTCACGCCAAAACGCGGTGAAATTATAGTTTTTCGAAAATCCACAATTTATTAATGGAATGAAGGATCAATACATTATTAAACGCGTAATTGCCTTCCCTGGCGAAAAAGTAAAAAGTTGAAAAAGGTAAAATGACAGTTTTTAATAATAATCATCCAAACGGTTTTCAATCCTGATGACAACTTCAATGGTGAACCAAAAATTACACAAGCCACGATGGCGAATGGGTTGTTCCAGAAAATGAAATCTTTGTTTCAGGCGATAATCGAGTTGGCAATAACTCTTACGATTCTCGAAGTGGTTTTAGGAACTGTTCCATTGTATAAAATTGTTGGCCCTGTCGCCTTTTCGAGATCCTCCCGCTCAATAAAATTCGCAACTTGAATACAATCAACAATATTAAAAAAATAACCCTTTATATGGGTTATTTTTATTTCGAAAAGAATTTTTCTCAATCCGTCTTAACTCTTCCTCGGTTTTTAAATTTAATCACAATCTTTCCCGATCCTCGCGCAGAAGTTTTAATATCAACATCCGCACTTAATCTTTTTCGAAATTTGATTCATCGCTTTTTCAAAAGGGTTTTTATTCAATTTTTGGATTCAGCCTTTTTAGATACTTCAGTTTGTTTTTTGTAATTCACTAAAAATTGTTCAATTTTTTTCGAGAGCTCCAATTTTTCTTCTATAATTTTTTGGAAGAATTTTTTTCGATTGTTTTTCATCAATTTTTCAATAGTGGCCGCGCTTGCCCTTCTTTTAACTCCCCGGAAATAACTTTTTTTCCTTCACAATTTTTGGTAACTTTAAGAGTCTCAAAGTATTTAAAACCGCACTCTCACTTCTACCACCAACACGCTCACCAATTTGTTTTTGCAGTTAACTTAAACTGTTCGCAGAAGTTTTTTTGATATGCTTCTGCAGTTTCCAAAACATTTAGATTATCACGCTGAATATTCTCAATCAAGCTTAATTCAAGTCGATTCTGATCTGAAAGATCGCGAACTATTGCTGGAATCTTCTCTAAACCAGCAAGTTTTTGAAGCACGATAACGCCTCTCACCAGCAACAATTACAAATTTTAAACCCTTTCTTAATAACCACAATTGGCTGCAAAAACACCGTGAATTTTTATCGAATTAGAAAAGATCTTCGAGTTTTTCTTTGTCGAAGTTTCTGCGAGGCTGATCCGGATCTGGTGAAATATCGCTGAGCCTTAACTCTTTAAGTTTATTATTTTTCAGATTCTAACCCTAAGCTTAAATCAAGCTTTTTCATCAGCCATCATTTCAGTTGGAATTAACGAAGAAAAAAACCACGACCAAGTCCTTTTTGCCATTATTTCACTCCTTCTATTCGTTGAATAATTTCTTTCGAAACAGCTTTATATGCACGCGCACCCTTGCTAAAACGATCATAAACTCCAATCGGCACACCATGACTTGGCGCTTCAGCTAATCGGATATTTCGTGGAATTGCATTTGAAAAAAATTTTATCTGGAAAGAATTTTTTTAATCTCTTCGAGAACTTGCCCGCCTAAAGTTGTTCGAGAATCTACCATTGTAGGTAAAACCCCGAGAAGTTCAAGATCCGGGTTCATTCCTTTTTAACTAATTTCATACTTTCGAGAAGCTGACCGAGCCCCTCCATCGCGTAAAACTCAGCCTGAACTGGCAAGATTAAATAGTCGCTCGCGATAAAAACCATTCACAGTCAGCAAACTCAAGCTTGGCGGAGAATCCAAAAATAACATAATCAAAATCAACCTCAATAGTTTTCAAAGCTTGTTTTAAACGCGTAAAAGCGACCTTTTGCCGACGCAAGTTCAACCTCAATATTTGCCAAAAACCGGCGTACTTGCGCAATTTTTAAATTCGAAAATTCAGTTTCAATAATTACTTCCTTTAAAGATTTTTCGCCAGATATAACTTCTGCTATTGTTGATTCAAGAGTATTTTTATCTATTCCTAAACCACTTGTGGCGTTTCCTTGCGGATCAAAAATCAACTAAAAGAACGCGTTTTTTTAACCTTAGCTAAATAAAACGCTATGTTGATTGCGCTGGTCGTTTTTCCAACCCCACCTTTTTGATTTGTTATCGAAATAACTTTCATTATGCTACTATTATACCACAAAATAAAAACATAAACAAAAAGAGCGTTTTTATTAAACGCTCTTTTTAAATTTATTGAATTGGATCAACAACAACTGGAATATTTTTGAATATATCTTTTATTTGGAGTTATATCTACAAGATTAATCCTATTGTCATTAGGACCAATCCACATACGGGAATTACCATCATAACCTTGAATCTCAGACAGTTGTTTTGGTCTTGGAGCATTGTCTGGTAGAGTCATCGACCCACCACCTTTGGTCCAAAAATCTAAATGAATAAAGCCATGACCCGTTGCATTATTGATAATCATATAGTTTCGATAATCATCAAATACTTCTGGACCAACACCTCCTGCAGCAAAAAACCCCATCATTATTGAGTTTAAAGACACTATTTTGACCAAGATTAGTTTGAGGTAATGTTACACTTCCTCCATTATGCGAAAGCGATAGAATACCATTATTTAAACTTAACGTTTGCGGAATACCCACTCCCTCAGCACCCTGAAGACCACGTTCACCTTGTTCACCCTTTAATCCCTGATCACCTCGGTCACCTTTTTGACCTTGTAAACCTTGATCTCCTTGTTCGCCTTTTTCACCCTTCTCACCTTTATCACCCTTAAGATCTGAGTAAGCTACAAGGTTATTCCAGTTTGAATCACCTTTATATCGCCACTGAATATATAGTGCATCTTTGCGAATTTTCGATTTCGCGACCATCTTGACCGTTATTTCCTTTTTCGCCTCGGTCACCTTTTTGGCCTTGATTCCTTGTGCGCCTTGCTCACCTTTTTTTCGCCTCGGTCACCTTTTTGGCCTTGGATTCCTTGTGCGCCTTGCTCACCTTTTTTTCGCCTCGGTCACCTTTTTGGCCTTGGATTCCTTGTGCGCCTTGCTCACCTTTTTCGCCTCGGTCACCTTTTTGGCCTTGGATTCCTTGTGCGCCTTGCTCACCTTTTTCGCCTCGGTCACCTTTTTTTGGCCTTGGATTCCTTGTGCGCCTTGCTCACCTTTTTCGCCTCGGTCACCTTTTTTTGGCCTTGGATTCCTTTTTTTGGCCTTGATTCCTTGTGCGCCTTGCTCACCTTTTTCGCCCTCGGTCACCTTTTTGGCCTTGGATTCCTTGTGCGCCTTGCTCACCTTTTTTTCGCCTCGGTCACCTTTTTGGCCTTGGATTCCTTGTGCGCCGTTTAGTCCATTTTTTCCCATTAGTACCATTAGAACCGTTTGAACCATTAACGCCATTTTTTTCCATCGACACCGTTCTTGCCATCTTGCCCATCTTTTTCCATCTTTTCCATCGGCTCCTTTTTTTCGCCTTTTAAGGCTAGCGACAGATGTAATATCTTGCCATTCGCCGTCTAAGAACTGATATTGAATTTTTCCATCTTGCTGACGAATACTAATTTGTCCAGGATTCACACCTTTAAATTGAAAAATTTGAAGATCCGCGCCACCAAAATAGCAACACAATAATCAACAAAAATAATCAAAGCAACATTTGTAACCCTTAACGCCCGTTTAGATGCGTATTTATCTCTATCCATAAAGTTCCTTTCTTTTACTACCTTTTATTTCTTACAATATTAATTATAACAATTTTAACTACAAAGCACTACCTTTTTTTCAACTTATTTTTAACCCCTTGATTTAAACTTAAAAACTATGCTAAAATAATAAGGATATTAAATTTAATGAGGATTTTATGAAAAAAGCAGTCGTAAAAGTTGGCGGTAAACAATTTATCGTTAGCGAAAAAGAGACCCTTCTGGTGGACCTCCTCCCGCAAGGAACAAAAGAGCTCGAACTTGACGCTTTGATGCTTATTGATGGCGACAAAGTGGAAGTTGGAACTCCTATCGTAAAAGGCGTGAAGGTTTCCGCAAAAGTTGTTGACGAACTTGTTAAGGGCGAAAAAATCCGCGTGATCCGCTACAAAGCTAAAAAGCGTGTTCACAAAGAAAACGGACATCGTCAAAAATACACTAAAATCGAAATTACTTCGATTAAATAATAAAAGGCGGCCAGCCATTTCGAAACAGTTCCCCCACTCAGGAGCTGTTTTTATTTTTGCGACATAACAATTATTTTTATAAAACAACCTAACAATCATTCAAAAATAAAATAAACCCCGTTTTCGCGAGGTTTATTTATTTTTTTCGAAAACTATTTTTCTCTGTTTTGTGAGATTTTTTTAGCTTCGTGAGTTTTTCGCCGTTTTATGTTCAGCAACATGAACTGCTTTTTTTAGAAAGATCAGCTGTTACTTTTTCATTTCTTCACGACTTCGGTACCAGTAGGCAACCGCACCAGTAATTGCCATAATTGCAATCACCATCATTGCAGCTTCAGCAGGTCCAGTGTGTGGAAGTTCAGTTGGAACTTCTGCACAATTCGGATCGTTGGATGCAAGATTTTTCAAGACCTTTAATTTTACATTTATCAGAACAGTTTGGGTCGTTTTTCTTCAAATTCCCTTTTCCAGGAATTCCACAAAATTCTTTTTGCTCTTGCGGTGTACAATTTTTTTGAACAATTACAGTTGCTTTATCGCTTTTTCCACCGTTTTCAGTCAAAACTTGCGCAGTGTTTGTAAGTGTGTTATTTCCACAAACTAATTTAGAAGGATCGATTTTTTTGCGCGGAAAGTTAACGTCACAAAACTACCAATTACGTTTCGTCCGATATTTATACCAGATGTTGCAACGTTGTCGCTCAAAAGTTTTACCAGCAGGATCTGAAGCGCTCACGACTCGAGTTGTTCCAGGAACTAGAACCAATCCAGCAGGAAGCAAATCTTTAATGTTTACATTATTATGATCGATTGTTCCAGTGTTTTTTTGTAAGTGATTTTAAATTCAACTTGATCATTTAGACCGATATTTTTGACTTTTTCGAAAAATGCATTCGCACCAGCCTTTGAAACAGTTTTTTGTTGTTTCTAAATCTGAAAAATCTGCCTTAAATCGATAAGTAATTACGCCTGAATATTGATCACAACCTGGCAAAATTCCATTCAAACTATCATAACCAAGATTTGTTCCAGCGCCGAAAAGATTTTCGCCACTCAAGTTTTGACCATTTACAGCACCTTTTGTTGTGATTTTTGCTGAACCTTGAACGTATCGCAAAACAACATTTTGTGAAGGTGAATGAATTACAGCCTCATCCCAAACTTTTTGTGGTCGCGAGTTTCGAGCCGAAATTTCTGCCCGAACAAAACCTTTTTGACCTTTTCCAAGTTTCGAAGGAACGATTGTGTTAAGTTTTGCATCTAACGCAATTCCGCGGAAGCTGTTTTCTCGTGAATTGAGGGAGCTTTTTGCATTATTGTGGTAATAGATATAAACTTCATATTCTTGACCAGGAACAATGTTAATTTCATCGACAAAGTTTCCAGTTCCAGCTTGACGGATTCGAACGAAATTTCGCTCGTCACCAACCGTTGGATTGTTTGTGATTGAGTTAAATGTTACGTAGTCGGCAGGATTTTCGGCAGAAAAAGTTTTTCTTTCTGGACCATGAGCAAAAGCATTTCCGCTCAAAGCCACCCCTGCGATGAGGGTCGCAATTATCGCAACCCCCAAGCCTTGTAATTTATTTTTTTACTAACATTTTTACCTTTTTTTATATTATTGTCCATTATTTGGATTTTTGTGCAGCTGAAGCGTTGTAGCTTTCTTGTGCTGCAAGAATATCATCGTAGCTCACAAACTCACCGCCAATATTTACAGTTTTATTTTTGAGCCTGTTCAGCTTCACGAGATTTAGCTTCAGCCTCAGCTTGAGCTTGTAATGACTGCTCAGCATCGCGCGCATTACTTTCTGTCGTATGCTCACCACCCGTATATTCAACTGGCTGTTCAGCTATTTTCGAAACATCGATAGATTCATCAACGCTGTTTGCCCGAATTTCAGCAGTTGCCGTTCCAGGTGCTACGGTAGGGTTGATATTATTTTTTCGTTCCTCTTCAGTAGCCTCAGTCCTTAATTCACCCGCATCCATTTTAGTAACCGCACCGTCTACATTGTAAATCGACTGATCCGTTTTAAATTTTGTATCGTCGTGAGTTTCCGGTGGAGTTTCCGGTGGAGTGTTTGGTGGAGTTTCCGGTGGAGTGTTTGGTGGAGTTTCTGGTGGAGTGTTTGGTGGAGTTTCTGGTGGAGTGTTTGGTGGAGTTTCCGGTGGAGTGTTTGGTGGAGTTTCCGGTGGAGTGTTTGGTGGAGTGTTTGGTGTTGGACTTGGTGGAGTATAAACATTTTCAAATGGAATCTCTGGTGTCGTCCAAGTGTTTGGAATTTCAACTGCTTTCTTCATCACCAACTGTTTACATTGATCACGAATCATAATCTGCTGACCATTACCAAGCTCAATAACTCGAGCTGTTCCACCAAATGCACCTTCAGCATGCGCATAATCTTTATTTCCATTCACATAGAGCGAATAATAATCACCCGTCAAAGTTTCATTACCAACAACTTTTGCATCTTTCATATATTTAGAATATGCATCATTCAACTTTTCAAAAGCCGTCTGATCGCCACTTCGAGCAGCATCAACCAAAAGCATCAACATCGTAGTTCGAAATTCCCAAAAGATTTTGAGAAGCTTCACTATCGTTAACAAAGAATTGTCCCATAAATTCAATGTTGTCCTCATTGTGAGATTCGAGCATTGTTTTTGATATTCTTCATTCGAAAGCTCTGAAGTATTTGTTCCGATGGAATATTTATTCTCTTTTTGATCAACCTTGTTATAGTCGTCATTTTCAGAATCATATTTTTCCGTTATTAAAGTTCTTTTCAGATTCAACGGATTGACTATTAGCCTCAAAATTTGCAAAAATTGCTTAACGTATCCGCATGTGCACTTCCGGCAAATGTTTGAGTTGCAACCGAGTACGATCTCCAGCTTTGACACTATTTGTATCTTGCCGCCCAATACCAAAAATTGTCATTCCAAGAATTCCAAGCTTACCCCATTTCATCACTTTTTTTACCTATATAGTTTCGAATTTTTCTGGAATCGACCAGCTTTTAGCTTCGATATCAACATCTTGATCAACAACATTTTTTTGCCCGATCGGCTCGATTTTTGTTCGCCAACTTCAAGATGAAATTTTTGCATCCGTTCAAGCATTGCTTCATTTTCTTCGTTTAATTCATCTTTTTGAATCAACTCCGAACGAACTTGTCGGCGGAATCGTGCCAATTCTTCAGCACTTGCGCCTTTCGAAAATAGCTCATAGAATTTATTCTCAGCATCTGAAAGTTCAGCTACTTCTGGTTTTTGATTTTCACATCATCACTATTATTTAGTGATTCGTTTTTATACTATCGTCCGGATTTGATTTTTTTATCCTCAGGTTCCGCCATCGCATTTTTCCCAAATTGTATCAAGAACCTTTTTGTCGATATTCTGGTTTTTCGAATATTCCCCAGATGAATCGATCTTCAAGCTTATTTTTTTAAACCGTCAAAATTTACGCCGTTTTTTTGAAAAAAATCGTTTGAAGCTTCAATCAATTGCTGACGATATTTATTTTTAGCTTCTTCATTTTCCGCATTTCGAATCATTTTAGCTAACGAATTCATTTTTGAATTTCTGAACTCGCTCCCATAGCTTGATCCATTTCTTCCTTCGAAAGAGTAGAAATTTCATAAGGCTGTTCGACTTCAACTCGATTCTCGCCGTTTTCCATTTGGCGATAATGCTCGTCTCGTTGCATAATTTCATCAAAAGCAACTTTGTCGCCTCTATGAATTGCATCACGAACAGATTTGTCGAATTTTTAGCGCCTTGTCTTAGCGCTTCTTCACGCTGTTTGACAGCATCCGCCTCTGATTTTTACTTGCTGCTTTTTGATTTATCTCATCTTGAAGAGTATCCCAAGAGCCGTAAGCATCTTCGAAAAGACTTGCCGGTATCTGGCGCGGAATTAAAAGTATTCCCGTTTTTCATTTCTGTCCTTGTTTATTTTAATTTATTTTACTCTCGTATTTTTAACACAAGCGTAATTATAAGTCAACACTTTTTTAAAAAGAAAAATCGGCTTTTCACCGATTTTTATAATTTTTCGATATTTTTTTGAAATCCTAAATTCGACCAAAAAGTGCGCGTGAAAAATTCGAAAACTTTTGTGAAACTGAGATTTGGCGCGGAGACGATTTGATCGTTTCAATTTCTTTCGTCAGCTGATCTTGCGACTTAAACTGATTTTTGCGCAAAACAAATTCATTTTCCACGACCTTCATAAGTTTCGAAATTGCATCATAATCTTCAAAAATGAATAATATTCATTTTTTTGAATTTCATCATCTCTTGCAAAGAAACTACCATTTTCACGATCAGCATACCTTTCAGCACGTGCATAGATATCGTTCAGATTTTTCGAAAGCCTCATTTTTTGAATGCTCTTGTGTTATTTCAATTTCTTGTTTCGTTTCAGAACTTAAATTTTTCCAGATTATCAAATTTAAAATCTTCAAATTCCTCAAGATTGTTTCGCTGTTCAATTTTATTATAATCGTTAATCTTAAAATTTTTCCATTTTTGCCTTTTTGATTTTTTTATGTTTTTGTTTTTTTATTAAAATAACTTATGCTTGTATTATAGCATAAGTTATTTTTGATTATCAATATCTTGGTTAAGCTTTTTTTCAATGAAATTTTTAGCTTCTCCACCCTCGATTTTTACTGTTTGTGAAAAATTCTAATTCATCGTTCGAAAAATTCTGCCTTTTCAGCTAAAAACTTCTTTCGAAATTTCTTGAATAAATTTTTTTGAACGCACCTGAAAGATCTTCATTTTCAGATGAAAAAAATTGAGTTCGATACGATCATCAACATTCAAACCAGCTTTTTACGACTCGCCTGAATGTGGCGAATAATCTCGCGCATCAGTCCTTCAGCACGAAGTTCTGGCGTAATTTCGAAATTAAAATCAACTTTTTCAGCAGGTTTGTGACTTAGAAATTTCACCATTTTCATCCTTTTTCAAAAATAACATATGAAACACCTTTTACGTTCAATTCTTCTTGGAGAATTTCAACAAACCATTTCAGATCGCTCGCAACATGTGGAATAACCACCTCTTTGAGCGGCTGACGAATCTTTACGCCATTTTTTGCACGCAACGCCAAAGCCTCATTAACATAACCACGAACCTCAGCCATTTCAGCTAAAATCTTCTCGTCAATCTCTCCTGCTGCTGGCCCAGTCTTTCAAATGAACCGAGCCATCACCAACCATTTTTATCCCAAAAAGTTCTTCAGCCAAAAATGGAACAAACGGTGCTAAGAGTAGTGCAAGATAACTCAAAACATAATGAAGCGTTTGATAGGCCTGAGTTTTATCGCCATCATCTTCACTCTTCCAGAAACGGCGGCGCGAACGACGCACAAACCAGTTCGAAGCGTCATCTAAGAACGGCAAAACACCTTCAAGCGCACGTGGAATGTTATATGCGTCCATATTTTCAGTAATTTCATTTCGAAGTTTATGAACACGACTCACAATCCATAGATCGAGCGGATTTTTCAAGATTTTTTTGAAGGGTCGGAAAGTTCGCCGCTAAATTCCCCAACCATCAACACTGGCATACATCGTGAAGAAATCATACATATTCCAAATCATTGAAATTTTTTTCGAGCGATATCTGAAACATCCTTATCGTGAAGCGCAAAATCTTCACCGTTCAAAAGTGGACTCGAAAGCAATAAGAATCGCAAACTATCGGCAGAATATTGATCCATTAATTCGTTTGGATCGGTATAATTTCCAAGAGATTTACTCATCTTGCGGCCGTCGTTTCCGGCAACAACACCAGTTGTAATCACATTTTTAAAAAGCATTTTTACCAAATAGTGCCGTATTCACCGCATGAACATAATAGAACCACGCGCGAACCTGACCAATATATTCAACAATAAAGTCACCCCGGGAAATTCTTTTTCGAATTTTTCTTTGTTTTTCGAAAGGATAGTGGAATTGTGCAAATGGCATTGAACCACTTTCGAACCAACAATCAAGCACTTTATCAATTCGAGTGTATTTTTCACCATCAATTTCGAAAGTAATTTCATCAACCCAAGGTCGGTGATAATCTTCAAGTTCCACACCGCTCAATTCTTTAAGTTCAGCATAAGAACCAACCACGCGGATTTTTGCCACTTTCAGACTTCCAAACTGGCATTGCAGTTGCCCAAAAACGGTCACGCGACAGATTCCAATCTGGTGCAGCTTCAAGATTCTTTTTCGAAACGACCATGCTTCAAGTGTGCTGGGAACCAATTAATCTTTTCGTTTTTGCTCAAGCATTAATTCTTTTTGACCTTGAATATCAAAGAACCAGCTTGGGTGCGCGCGATACATCAAGCGCTGACCAGTACGCGGATTGTGCGGGTATTCATGACGAATATAGTCAATTTTCCAAACTACGCCACGTTCTTTCAAGATTTTTGCAAGCGGTTTATTAAACTCCCAAACATCATTACCAGCAAATTCGCCGCTAAAAATATTTACCAAAATTCATCCAAAACGTGAAAAACTGGAATACCATATTCTTTACCAAAGTTGAAATCTTCTTCACCATATGCCGGCGCCGAATGGACAATTCCAGTTCCGCTTTCGAGCGAGACATAATCTGCACCCCAAACTTTATAAGCATTCTCTTCACCTTCACCAGAATATTTCGAATCTTCAAAAAGTGGCTCATAACTCAAACCAATCAGTTCTGTACCGTCGATCAAATTTACAATTTCAAAAGGAATCGGTTGCCTTTTTTCATCAATAAAAACTTTTTCGAGCAAATCTTTTGCTAAAATATAGAATTCATCACCAACTTTAACTTTTGCATAAGTGAAATCTGGATTAACAAATAGTCCCATGTTTGCTGGCAAAGTCCAGGAGTTGTTGTCCAAGCGAGCATTGCAGTTTTTGTCGCGAGATCCTTCAGAATCTTCGAAATCTTTCAACCAAAAACTTAACAAAAACGCTTGGGTCGGTTACAGTTTTTATAGGCGTCGTTATCCATCGTAACTTCACTTTTTTTGAAAGTGGAGTTGCCCACGCCGTGTCATACATTAGAACGCGTTCACCTTCGTAAATTTTACCCTTTTCATAAAGAGTTTTTGAATGCCCACCAAACAGATTCCATGAAATCTTTATCCATCGTTTTGTAGGCATTTTTAAATTCAACCCAACGACCAATGCGGTCAATCGTATTTTCCCAAAGCGCTGCATTCGAGACCATACTTTCGCGCGCGGTCGTGATATATTCGGCAAGTGAAATTTTTTTCACCAACTTCGTGTCGAGAAGTGATACCGAGCTTTTTCTCGATAAAGTTTTCAGCCGGCAAACCGTGCGTATCCCAACCCCAACGGCGTTCAACTCGCTTACCGAGCATCGTTTGGTAGCGCGGAACGACGTCTTTCACAATTGAGCTAAGAAGTGTTCCGTGGTGTGGCACACCTGTAATAAATGGAGGGCCGTCATAAAAATACGAAAGTGTTATCTTCGCTACGATTTTTCAACTGATTGCTCGAAAGTTTTTCTGCTTTCCAGCGCGCCAAAACATCGGCTTCATATTCTTTTGCTCGTCTTCTTGAGTTTGCTTGAAATTTCATTATTTCTTATTGTCCCTTCTATCGATACTTTCTTTAAAACTTTCTGGCAATTCTTCATACAGATCGTCTATCTGTTTTTCATAACTTATCAATTTCTGTACAATTATATTTAATATTTTTATACATAGGTTTAGTAGATTCTTCTTCTATACATATTTCTCCAGGATGCACAGCCTGGTTACCCTTAAACCTAATAATATCCAGGGCGTCCCTGAGTGCGTTTATCCACTTGCCCACCAATAATTCTAATATTGTCATTGATACTATTTTTCTCCACCTTCAATAACCTTATTAAGTATTTCTTGAAGTGCTAATCTTAATAGTGCAGCAGAAGCTCTTGGAGAATCTTGTAAGATCTGAGCTGATTCCATATATAAGCCCTTAGCTACCTCAGGCATATCTGGATTAGGTCTCTCTACGGTTATTGATCTTGGATATATTATTTTTAGATCCTTCCATAAAAGCTAGCTTTTCACAATGATCACACTTAGAGGCTCTAAAATTATCATCCAAGAAAAATTATATCTTTAGAACGACTAATAGGCCCAGTGTTATTGCTGAAAAATACCTTTAGTATCATATTTATTAAACATAAGAGAATACCATCTCTGGTTAGCAAAGGCTCCACAATGAGGACAATTAAATGCTTTCTTATCGAGTTCTGTCATACAATATTCTTTATTCATATTCCTCCGTTTAAATTAAAAATCACCTCTT
>BNJS01002512.1_pt1 | contig 73320 bp, 112 predicted proteins | sample 8540461 | NCBI WGS metagenome assembly BNJS01 (sample SAMD00202454, study PRJDB9452) | human saliva metagenome | isolation source: human saliva | place: Japan
GTAAAATATTAAATGCTTTTTACAATGAACCTATATTAAAAGTTAATCAAATTATTGAAAAAAACTAATTTAACAAATCTTAGAAGAAGTCCCCTACTTCTATAAGTAGGGGATGAATTGCTTTTTATTTTTCTTGAAATTTTTTATCAAAAATATGATACAATTAAATAAAATAAAGTTAATTAAAAAAAGAATATTTTTTGGAGTAGAAGTTTTTTTAGTGTGGAGTAAGTATAGAAGTTATTAAAAAAAATATTCAAGGACAAGGAGGAAAAAAATGAAGATAGTTAAAAAAAGCATATAAATTTAGAATATATCCTACCTTAGAACAAGTAATATTTTTTTCTCAAAAAAACTTTGGTTGTGTTAGAAAAGTATATAACCTTATGTTAGATGATAGAAAGAAAGATTATGAAGAATATAAATCAACAGGAATTAAAACTGAATATCCTACTCCTGCTAAGTATAAAGAAGAATATCCTTATTTAAAAAGAAGTTGATAGTTTAGCTCTTGCTAATGCACAATTAAATTTAGAAAAAGGCTTTTTAAGAATTTTTCTTAAAAAAATAAAGATTTTGGTTTTCCAAAAATATAAGTGTAAATCCAATCCAGTCCAAAGCTATACTACAAATAATCAAAACACAATATATATTAAAGATAGCTACATAAAACTTCCTAAATTAAAATCGCTAGTTAAAATCAAATTACATAGAGAAATAAAAGGTATAATCAAATCAGCAACAATAAGTAAAAATAGTCTTGATCATTATTTTTGTTTCAATATTATGTGAAGAAGAAATAGAAGAATTACCAAAAAAAGTAATAAAAAAATATTGGAATAGATTTGGGAATAAAAGAATTTGCAACAATGAGTGATTGTACAAAAGTAGAAAAATTTGAAGCTATCAAAAGAATATGAAAAAATTAAAAAGAGAACAAAGAAAACTATCAAAGAGATGTAAACTTGCTAAAGATAGCGATAAAAAAACTATCAGATAGTAAGAATTATCAAAAACAAAAAGAAAAAAAGTAGCAAAAAAATACATAATAAAAATTAGAAATAAAAAGAAAAAGACTTCGTAAATAAGTTGAGTACAAAAATTATCAATAACCACGATATAATCTGTATAGAAGACTTAAATATAAAGGGGATGTTAAAAAAATCACAAATTAGCAAAAAGTATATCAGATGTAAGTTGGAGTGAATTTCTAAGACAACTAGAATATAAAAGCAAACTGGTATGGAAGAAAGATTATAAAAAGTACCTACATTTTTATCCAAGTAGTAAGGCTTGTTCAAGTTGTGGTAGTATAAAAGAAACTCTAACATTATCAGAAAGAATATATCATTGCGAATGTTGTGGACTAGAAATAGATAGAGATTACAATGCGAGTATAAATATATTAAGAAAAAGGTTTAGAAATATTAAAAGAAGAAAAAAAGTAAGTTAGAAAAAAATATATCAGGGTAGGGACTGCCCGAAGAGCTTAGTAAATATATGTGGCTAACAAAAGCACATACTTCCCAAGAAGCTCCCACTTCTATAAGTGGGAGTAGTTCACGTAAAGCTACCATCAGTAATATTTTTAAAAAGTTTTTATTGAAAATGAGATTTTTATTTGAAAAGAAAAAAATGATGATAATGTTGAAATTAAAAAGAAATAAACAATATATTTTTAAAAAAATACTTAGATATCTTTTTCAAAAAGGGATAGAATAAGCTTAAAAACTTAGTCAAATTTTTTTAAATTTTTTTGACTAACTTAAAAACTTAGTCAAATTTTTTTAAATTTTTTTGACTAACATAAAAATTTAGTCAAAATTTTTTTAAAATAATTTTTTTTATAAAAATAGGTTAGTATAATAAAAATGGTGCTGATAGAAATTTCTTCCGTCAACACCATTTATTACTAAGTTATTAGTTTGTTTTTTTCTTTTCTTTTCTAAAAACTTTTTAAAAGCTTCTAGTTTAGCTTCTTCTTCAGCCTTTTTAGCCTCTTCTATAGCTTTTTCTTGAGCTTTTCTAGCTTCTTCCTCAGCCTTAGCAGCTTGTAGCTTAGCTTCTTCTTCAGCTTTTCTAGCTCTCTTCTTCAGCCTTTTTTAGCTTCTAATTTTAGCATTCTCTTCAGCTTTTTTTATTTTTCTTCTTCAGTTTTTAGCAGCTTGTAATTTAGCTTCTTCCTCAGCCTTTTTTTAGCCTCTTCTCATAGCTTTTTTTCTTGAGCTTTTTCTAGCTTCTTCTTCAGCCTTTTTAGCTTCGGCTTCTAATTTAGCTTTTTCTCTATCTTGAGCTTTATAGTATTCTCTTCTTTTTTTCAAGTAATTTTAAAGCTTGATTTTTCTTCATTTGTCGCTCCTTCTTTAACTGTACTTGAACTTGTACAAGCTACCATAGCCATAGATGCTACTAAAATAAACATTGCAAAAATTCCTTTTTTTCATAATCTGTTTCTCCTTCCTTTGTAAATAATTTTTTTATAATTTAATTTATTGCTTGTAAATATTTCATTCCAACTTCATAGTTAGGATTAAGTTTATCTAAAAAAACTTAACATAAGAAAGTAGAGAAGTATAGAAGTAATTATTTTTTTGACCATAAAAATTCTTCTGGAATAAAGTGTTTAATTTTATCTTGTAATTTTTTTCCAGTTAGTTAAAGTATCCTTGAATTAAGTCTATATCTTCTTTAGTAATTTCTTCATTTTTCATTATCTTTAAGAGCTATCATTCTTTCTTTAACAGCTTTTAAAAAAACTGAAGAGTTATATTGCTTTTATTTCTAAGAAATCATCTTTTACGTCTTGAGCAATATCTCTTCCAAAATCTTGCATAAATTCTTGTACTAAACTAAGTCTTACAAATTTATTATTTCCACCAAAGAAACTAGTAAGTCTTTCTCTATCTTTAAATAGTTTTCTCAGACAAGTAAGATAAGTATTCCTTACTCACATAGATTTTATCTAGACTTACAACATTTCCAAACCTTCCAACTAACTTATTGATACTATAAAATATATGTACCTTTTCCAGATTTATAACGTAAGTCATAAATCTTTTCTAAAATTTCTAAATTTTTTTCATATTTTTTTAAAAACCTTTCTAAATTATATATGTAAAAAAATATTACAGACAATTTAAAAGAATATTATAAGAGCAGCAGTATCCACTATTGTTGTAATTAGAGGACTCGCCATAATAGCAGGGTCAATCTTAAGTGACTTAGCTACAAGAGGTAGAAACTCCACCTATAACCTTTGCCATTATTACTGTTAAGAACATACTTATAGCAACAACTAAAGATGTTTCTAAACCTGAACTAGTAAAATAATATATTCTTATAAAATTTACAGCTGATAAAATAAAACCAACTAAGATACTTACTCTTAATTCTTTCCAAATAACTTTAAAGATATCTGAAAATTCTATTTCTTCTAAGGCTATACCACGAATAACCAAGGTTGCTGATTGAGAACCAGCATTTCCACCAGTATCCATAAGCATAGGTATAAATGTAGCTAAATATACAGCTGATTGTAGTATATCTTCATATTTCTTTATGACTAAACCTGTAAAAGTAGCAGAAATCATAAGGACTAATAACCACAAAATTCTGTGTTTTGCAAGAGATATAACAGATTCTTTTAAATATTCTTCATCTGATGGATTCATCGCAGCCATTTTTTGGATATCTTCTGTATTTTCTTGGTCAATTACGTCCACGATGTCATCAACTGTGATAACTCCAACTAGTCTATCTTCATGGTCTACAACAGGCATAGTAGTTAAGTCATATTTTCTGAATAATGCTGCAATTTCTTCCTGGTCATCTAGTGTCAATACACTGACAAAATTAGTGTCCATTTCATCTTGTATATATGAGTCATCTTTTGATAAAATTAAAGTTTTTAATGATATTATACCAACTAATTTTTTCTTAGTATCTGTTACAAAACAAATATCAGTTTCCTCTTTATCAATAGCAACCTTTCTATAATATTCTATAGCTTGTTTAACTGTATAATTATCTTTTAAAAAGATATATATTCTACAGTCATAACACTTCCAGCAGAATTTTCTGGATATTTTAGCATTTGATTTATTAATTTTCTTTTTATCAGAAGATGTATTTTTTTAAAATTTTATCTACAATATTTGCAGGCATCTCTTCTATAAAGTCTACGGTATCATCAAGATACATATCTTCAACTATAAATTTTATCTCGTCATCAGTTATATTTTTCAATAACATCTTGTTGTTTTTTTCAGGAGATAAATAGGAAAAATACTTCTGATGAAAAAGTCTTTCGGTAATAACTTAAAAAAATAATTAAATATTTCTCCTTTGGAAAATCCTCAAATACATCAGCAATATCTATAGGATTTTCATTAATTAAAAATTTCTTTTTAATTCAGCTAATTTATTTTTGTTCTAATAATTCAACTATCTCTTCCATTTCTATCCCTCCTTCTATTTTTTTATTATAAAAAGAAATAAAGATTAATAATTTTTTTATAGAACTAAAAAAAATAAATGAGTTATGATTGTAGATTTTAGATGAAAAATCAAATAGAATGAGCCGAGTAAATCTCGACATGTTTGAGCTAACTGTTAGCGAGTTGGTCGAAATTACAGCGAAATCTTTGATTTTTTTATCGTTAAGAAATCTACTTAATAACGAGTTATTTTTTTAGCTTTTGAAACTTATTTTTCCTTCATATTTCTTTTATAAAAATTTTTCTTTAAATTCTTTAAATCTTTTTTTCTTTTATAGCTTCCCTTGCATCTTTCATAAGTTTTATTAAAAAAATGTAAATTATGATATGATGTCAGACGAAGTCCTAAAACTTCTTGAACTTTAATCAAATGTCTTATATATGCTCTTGAATAATTTTTACATACATAACAATCACATTCTTCATCTAAAGGAGCTGTATCTTCTTTATATCTTTCACTTTTAATTATAAGTCTACCTTTTTTTGTAAAAACTGTTCCATGTCTTGCAAGTCTAGTAGGTTGGACACAATCCATCATATCTATTCCACTTTCAACTGCATTTAACATATCAACTGGTTCACCAACTCCCATAAGATATCTAGGTTTATCTTCAGGGACATTTTTCTACAATATAGTCTAGTATTCTATACATGTCTTCTCTTGGCTCACCAACAGCAAGTCCACCTATAGCATAACCAGAGAAAATGTTCATCCATTTCACTAAGTTCATCTAAGCTCTTTTGTCTTAAATCTTCATAGATACCACCTTGCACTATGGCAAATAGTCCTTGAGTATCTTTTTTCTGATGTGCCTCAACACATCTTTTAGCCCATCTTGTAGTTCTTTCAATAGAAGGAATTATATATTCTCTAGTTGAAAGTCCTGGAGGACACTCATCAAAAAGCATAACTATATCTGAACCTAGATTATTTTGTATCTGTATAGATTTTTCAGGAGATATAAAATGTTTAGAACCATCTATATGAGAACTAAAATATACTCCTTCTTCTTTAATTTTTCTAAGTGAACCTAAACTAAAAACTTGAAAGCCACCACTATCTGTAAGAATAGGTCTATCCCAATTCATAAATTTATGCAATCCACCTAGTCTAGCTATTAATTCATCATTTGGTCTTAAATAAAGATGATAAGTATTCCCTAAGATTATTTCACTGCCTATATCAATCAGTTCTTCCTTTGACATAGTTTTTACAGTTGCTTGAGTACCAACTGGCATAAAAACAGGAGTTTCAATCTCACCATGAGGAGTAGTAATGACCCCTGCTCTTGCTTTTACCATCTTTATTTTTCAACTTTATATGTAACTGCTAATTTCATTAATTCTCCAATCATTAACGTTCAACAGCAAATAACATCTTTTAATTTTTAAAAATATTATTGATTAGATAGTCATATTCTGTCTTTCCTTTAATTTCTACTGATATTTTTAACCTTCATTACCTTATCACCATCTTTTTTTAACTTCATATGAATTTAAAGATGTGATATTAATTTTATGGTTTCCAATTAAATTTACAATTTCCATCAATATATTTGGTCTATCATTTAATACTATAGTGAAAGTGAAAGTTATATTTATTCAACTTAGTTTCTATTAGGTTTTTCATCCCACTTAACTAAGATTTCTCTACTAGGATCTTTTTTTCTACCATAGCATGAAAGTTAGGACAGTCTTTTTCTATGGACAGTTATACCTGTAAGTTTAGTAACAAAAGCCTCCTATTTCATCTCCAGGTAAAGGAGTACAACATTTTGCAAATCTAATAAGAGTATTGTTTATTCCATCTATAACTATACCAAAGTCATTCTTTTCCTTCTTTTCTTTTTTTCTTCTTTTTTTCTTTAGAACTTCTTCAATAGTTAAAGTTGATGCAGCTCTTTCCTTTTTCTAAATTAACCTTTTATTTTATTGATTAAAATATCAAGTCTACTTCTTTTTTTCACCAAGATAGAAATAAAATTCTTCCATATTAGGAATATTATTTCTTTCCATATGTTTTTTTAAGAGTTGGATCGCTTTCAATTTCTTTTAAAGTCATTCCTATTTTAACAGCTTCTTTTTCTAAACTATCTTTACCTAGTTTTGAAACCGTTTCTTTATTTTCATCTTTTAAGAATTTTCTAATTTTTCCTTTAGCACCATGAGTGATAACTATATCTAGCCAATCAATACTTGGTCCTTTTGAGTTTTTAGAAGTTATAATTTCTACCTTGTCCCCACTTCTTAATTTGTGGTCAATAGTAACCATTCTACCATTTACTTTAGCTCCCACACACTTACAACCAACTTGAGTGTGAACCATAAAAGCAAAGTCTAAGGCAGTAGCTCCAACAGGTAATTCTATAATATCTCCCTTAGGTGAGAAAGTAAAAATTGTACCTTTATCTATATCTCCTGTAACTCCTTCAATAAAGTCCTCAGTTGAATCAGACTCATTTTGGAACTCTATAATATGTCTTAGCCAACCATAGATATTATCATCTTTAGAAGACTTTTTATTTTCCTTATAGTTCCAGTGAGCAGCGATACCTTCTTCAGCTATATCATCCATGTCCTTAGTTCTAATTTGTATTTCAATAAACTTTTCCTAAAGGTCCAACTATAGTTGTATGGATAGACTGATAGTTATTTGATTTAGGCACAGCGATATAGTCTTTAAATCTTCCTGGAACAGGAGTATATTGACTATGTACTATACCTAGGATATGATAACAAGCTGCCTTGTCTTCGACTATTACTCTAACTCCCATTAAGTCATAGATATCATCAAATTCTTTACCTTTTTGATACATCTTTTTTTATAGATACTATAAAAAAATGTTTAAATCTTCCTTTAACTTCAGCTTTAAGTCCTAAATCAACTAGAGTTCTTTTCATAGTTCTAATGAAAATTTTCTATATAGTCTTTTTCTTTCTTCTTTTGTATTTTTCAACTAACCTTTTTAATTTCTAGATATTCTTCATGATGTAAATAACTGAAACTTAAGTCCTCAAGCTCAGATTTAATTTTTGCCATACCTAGTCTATGTGCAAGAGGAGCATAAATATCTAGAGTTTCTTTTGATATAGCCTGTTGCTTTTCAGGCTTCATAAATTTTAAAGTTCTCATATTATGAAGTCTATCAGCTAATTTTATAAGAATAACTCTTATATTTTCAGCCATAGCTAAAATCATCTTTCTTATGTTCTCAGCTTGATTTTTTGTACCATTTGGTAATGCTTTTAACTTAGTAACTCCATCTACAAGAACTGCAACAGTATCTCCAAAGTTATATTTGATGTCTGCTATAGGAATCAATGTGTCTTCCACAACATCATGCAAAAGACCTGCCACAACTGTGTCAGTATCCATTTTCATATCCATTAAAATTTTTGCAACTTCAACAGGGTGAATGATATAATCATCACCTGATTTTCTGTATTGTCCTTGGTGACTTTCTTCTGCGAAAGCCAAAGCTAATTTAAGTTTGTCAAAATCATAATTTAAGTGATTTGCTTTTGCTTTTTCTAATAATTGTTCCCAATAGTTCATCATAATATACCTTCTCTCTAATTAATACTGCATTAATGTAATCATAGGATAATTATTTAATTTGTCCCTACCTTTTAAGTCTACAAGTTCTATTAAAAACGCTAAACCAGCTACTACTCCACCTAATTCTTCAACTAATTTTATTGTTGCTTCTACAGTTCCACCTGTTGCAAGTAAGTCATCAACAACTAATACTTTTTGTCCAGGTTTTATAGCATCTTTATGTAAACATAGTTTGTTTGAACCATATTCTAAATCATAAGCATATTCAACAACTTCACGAGGTAATTTTCCAGGTTTTCTAACAGGTGCAAAACCTACACCTAAAGCATATGATACAGGACAACCAAATATAAATCCTCTTGCTTCAGGACCAACAACTATATCAATGTCATGATTTTTTGCAAATTCAACAATTTTTTCAGTTGCATATTTATATGCTTCTCCATTATTCATAAGTGGTGTAATATCTCTAAATATTATACCTTCTTTTGGATAATTTTTCTATTGATGCTACATAATCTTTTTAAATTCATACTCTCTCCTATCTACTCTATATAAAATTTATTAAAAAAACATTTTGAATCTATATTTTTTATTTTTTTAAAAATCTTTTTTTAAATTTTTCTAATTTTTTTCTTTATTATTTTTCTTTTTGTATACAATGTTTTTTAAAAAGTGCATACTCATCTAAATTATTTTCATTATTAACAATATATTTCATTAAAATATCTTCTGCTTTTTCTATATTCTTTTATCTCTATTAAGAAATTAGCATATGTATCCACTATATTTTTTTATTTGCATATTTTTTTATATGCTTTTTTCAAAAAAATAATATTAGAATACTTTATTGTATTTTTTTGAAAGACCAGCAACACTAGCTAATTCTGTATAAAAACTTTCATTATACTCCTCTAAAAAAATTTATCATTTGAACTTATTCTTAATAAAGATTTTTTTCTACTTCCATTTCATCATTTTCTAAAATTGCCACTCTAAAATTACTAAGATTATAGGTGAAGCTATTTTTTTATCAATGATAAAAAGGAATATATTTTTTTCATTTCCATTCTCTTATCTTGAAAATATAGTAATTGTAGTAAATTCTTTAAAGAATTTTTCATCATTAGGTTTTATTTCCAAAGCCTTTTTATAATAAGCTTCAGCTTCCTCGTAATTTCCTAAATCAACATATAGGTAAGCTATTTCATTGAGTAAAAACAATGTTATTTTTTTATCCATTTCATAGGCTTTTTTTATAGTTCTCTAAGGCAGAAACCTTATCGTTCTTTCTGATATTCATTCAAACCCTTAATAAAAATTATAATTTTTTTCTTTCTGACTGTTAAAACAAGCTAAAAATAAAAAAACTTAATATAACTATTGTCATCATCTTTTTCATAGCTATAGCTCCTTTTTAGTTATTTTCTTCTGTTTTTCTGCTCTGCTTTTTTGCTCATTATGTTTAACTACATCTTCTGTAATATAACCACCTGAAACTATAAGTTTAAATGCCCATTCAACTGACATATTCAAATAATATACTTCCTCTTTAGGAAGACACAATAAGAAACCTGAAGTTGGGTTAGGTGCTGTTGGAACAAAGACATTTACTATTTCTTTATCAGGTAAAGATTTCTTTTTAAAAGCTGTATTTTTTTATCAGCTGTCAAGAAACCTATAGCATAGAGTCCTTTTCTAGGAAATTCCACAGCTACCACTTTTTTTATACACTTTCTCCATTGTCTGAATACACAATACCTATAATTTGCTTAGATGTTGAGTATACAGTTTTTTTATAATTGGAATTCTTTCTAATATATCTATGACTCTTCTTATGATTTTTTTGAGAAAAAACTACCTTTGTCATATAACCAAGTACAGTTATAGACAAGAATATTATTAAGAAAAGCAGCTATATATACTGATACTTGCATATAGAAAGTATCTGCTTTCTCTCAAAACCAAAAATCAACCAATCTTTTTTTAGAATTTTTTTATAATTATAGTATTATTTATAATCCTAAATGCTAGATTGAAATAGCCAATTAAATATATAATATGTTATTACAACTGGTAATATCATCAGTAAACCAGTGTAAAAAAATTCTTTTTTTAATCTCATTCTTCCTCTTTATTTTTTTCTTCTTCTAAAATCTTTATAAAGACTTTAGAAACTCTCATTTTATCTACTTCTAAAACTTTTTAAATAAATATTATCTATTTGAACTTCATCTCCAACTTCACAAATTTTTTTCCTGTAGTTGTAACTATAAGTCCCTCCTAGACTTTCATAATCTTCTGAAATAGGTAATTCCAATTCTAGTTCTTTATTTATTGTTTCTATGTCTGTCATAGCATCAACTTCATATTCATTGTCTGCTATTTTTCTTAAAGAAACTATCCTCTTCATCATCATATTCATCTCTAATTTCACCAACAATTTCTTCTATCAAATCTTCTATGGTAACAAGTCCAACAACTCCACCATATTCATCTAAAAACCATAGCAATATGAACTTTTAAAGTTCTAAATTCTTTTTAAAATTTCTATTATAGATTTTGTTTCAGGAACAAAATATGCCGATCTTACAAATTGTTTAATAGGAATATCTAATTCATTATTTTTTTAACATGTTCCATTAAATCTTTTACATAAAGTATTCCAATGATATTATCTATAGTTTCTTCATAAACTGGTATTCTTGAAAAACCATTTTTCAGTTATTTCATCCCATATCTCATTTATTGTTTTTTTCGCCTTCAAGTGCAAAACATCGAAGTTCTAGGTGTCATAACTTCTTTAGCACTTGTTTCACCTAGAGTAACTATAGAGTGTATCATTTCTTTTTCATCTTCTTCAATGATACCTTCAGCATTTCCAACATTGACATAAGAAATAATATCTTCTTCTGTTATCAGAAGTTGAGGACTTTCCATATTAACTCCCTAATATTCTTCCAACAAATCTTGATATAAATATCAAACAGTAGACAAAGAGGAGTGAAATATAATAGAAAGAATATATATAATAACTGAAACTCCTTCAGCTATCTTAGCACTATTATTTCTTGCCATAAGTTTAGGACTTATTTCTCCAAAAATTAAGATCAATATAGTCATTATAGCTGTAGCTAAAAGCTACAGAAGAACCTTTATTTCCAAAATAATTTACTATAACAACAGTAGCTAAAGATGAAGCTAAGATATTAACCACATTATTTCCTATAACTATCCCTGTCAACATAGAATTAGGATCCTTTAACCATTTTTTTCAATACTGCATATCTTTTTAGGATGTTTTTTTCTTCATCTAATTTTTCTAAATAATTAGATCTATAAGCTGACAATGCAGTCTCCGATGCTGAAAAAAATCCTGACAATAAAATTAAAATTACCAATATTAACACATTAAGATACGTGTCCAATTAGCCATACACCTTCCTTATTTATATTTTTATTAATTACTTCCTGATATTCTAATATCTGCAATACCTTCTACTTTTACCAATTTTAGATATAATTTTATCAACTTTCTTTAACATACTTTTGAGTTAGTTTGATAAGTATAGTTGATTTTTGCTATTCCATCAACTGCCATATTTTTGAACCACTGTCAATATGCTTATTTTTTTCTTTAGCAATTACATCTAAAACATCAGATAAAAATTCCAACTCTATCTTTTTAATGATAGATGTAAGCTGTAAACTTTATCTTCTCCACCTTCATAAAATGGTTTTATAAAGTCTTTATATTTATAATAAGTACTTCTACTTATTCCAACCTTCTTTATAGCACTGTATTTAGACATTTTTAGTCTTTAATATTAAATCATTAACCTTTATTACATTTTTGAATAGATTTAGGTAAAATTCTCTTGTCAACGATATAAAATTCTTTATTGTCCTTATCTTTTTGATTTTTACAGCCACTGTTCCTCCTAATTAAATAATTCCTCTGTTTGCTTTTAAATGATTTTTAATATATTTGAAAAGCAACATTGCCACAGTTAGAGCTCCAACTCCACCTGGCACAGGAGTAATATATGATGTTTTCTTTTGAACATTTTCAAAGTCAACATCTCCTTCTAATTTTCCATTAACTCTATTTATACCTACATCAATAACTACAGCACCTTCTTTTACCATATCCTCTGTGATAAATTTAGGTTTTCCTACAGCTGAAATCAAGACATCAGCATTTTTAGTTTTTTCTGCTAAATTTTTAGTGTGGCTATTACAAATAGTAACAGTTCCATGATTATTTAAAACTAAAGCAGCAACAGGTTTCCCAACTATGTTACTTCTTCCAACAACAACTACATCTTTACCTTCTAAATCAATTTTATAACCTTCTATTAAAGCCATTATACCTGCTGGAGTTGAGGGAGATATAAAATCCTCACTGTTTTGGAATAATAAACCTAAATTTTCAGCCTTAAAACCATCAACATCTTTTATTAATTTAATTCTATTCAATACTTTTGTAGCATTTATTTGAGGAGGTAGAGGTAAGTTTATCATTATACCATCAACCTCAGTATCTTTATTTAATTTATCAATTAAGTTTAAAAGATAAGCCTCAGATATTTCTTTTACTAAAAAGAGTATTTATGAACTGCTATCCCTAAATCTTGATATGATTTTTATTTGTGAATTAACATAGACTTGAGAAGCAGGGTCATCTCCAACTAATATAGAAGCAACAGCAGGAGTAACACCATAAATTCTTTTTGATATCATCTATTTCATTTTTTTAGCTTTTATTTTTAATATCTTTAGCTAAAGTCTTTTCCATCCATTAACATAGTTTCTCACCTATTTTTTTAAAAAAATTTTTCCATTTATTAAGTCTACTCCAGATATTTGTTTCTTATTTTTCTGGCTTTAGCAGAACTTATTATAAGGCTACTATCAGCTGTTTTTACAACAGGACCCTTACCTTTTAGATATTCAACAACCTCTCCACAACTTGCATTATCATAAGTCTTATCATAGATTATTGTTTCATATATCTTTATAATTGACTTATCAAGCATAGAAAAAGCAGTTGGAGCAGGGTTCATACCTCTTATAAAATTAAAAATTTCTCTACTTGTTTTAGTCCAATCTATTTTGCAATCTTCCTTTTTAAAAGGTTTTACAAAAGTAACTAAATTCTTATCTTGAACTTTAGGCTCAACTTTATTATCTTTTATAAGTTCAATAGCCTCAACTAATAAATCAGCTCCCATATCCTTTAGTCTATCATGTAGAGTTAAGAAAGTATCCTCATCTGAAATTTCTGTTTCTTTTTGAAGTATAACGGAACCAGCATCTAATTCTTCCTCAACATACATTATAGATACTCCACTTTTACTATCTCCATGTATTATTGCTGCATTGATAGGAGCAGCTCCTCTAAATCTAGGTAATAGTGAAGAGTGTAAATTGATAACTCCATATTTTTGGAATATCTAAAAACTTCTTTAGGTAAAAATTTTTTTCCATAGGCTACAACAACTATTAAATCAGGCTCCATAGCTCTGATTTCATCTATTAAAAGCATTATCTTTAAAAATTTTTCAGGTTGATAAATTTTTTTAAATTATTAGCTAGGGCAAAATCTTTTATTGGGTGAATAGATTATTTTATTTCCTCTAGCATTGACTTTATCAATTTTTTTGTAAATACTGATAAAAGTTCATACCTTGCATTTAACTTCTCCAAACTTGGAAGAGCAAATGTAGGTGTACCCATAAAAATAATTTTTCATTATTATAAAAATTTCTCCTTTAATCTTTTTTTATTTGTTCAACAATTTCTATAAAAGACTTTAATATCATCAAATTCTTTATATACAGAAGCAAATCTAACATAGGCAACTTGATCTAGATCTCTCAATTTTTTTCTAGAACCTTTTTCTCCCTAATTCCTTTACTACTGATTTCACTGACTAAAGAGTTTTGTAGTCCTCTTTCTATGTCAGAAATTATTTTTGTCAAGTTCTTCTCTGCTTACATTTCTCTTTTACAGTTGCGAAAAGTAAGACCTCTCAAAAGTTTTTCTCTATCATATTTAACACGTCTATTATCTTTTTTTACCACATATATTTGACTTTCTTCAAATCTTTCATAAGTACTAAATCTTTTAAGGCAATGATTACATTCCCTTCTTCTCTTTGTAGAGCCATCTATCATCGTTCTGCTGTCAACAACTTTTGTATCTTCTGAACTACAAAAAGGACACTTCATTTCTTATAAAAACCTCCTACTCTTCTTTCTCTTTTATACATTCAATAATTTCTTTTGCTGTTTTACAGTTAAATAAGGCTTCTCTAAAATCTTCTTCTCTTATAAGTCTTGAAATTCTAGCTAAAACCTTTAAATATATATGACTATCTTTATTAGGAGAAGCAAATACAAAGAATAGATGTACCTCCTCTTCATCTAAAGAATTAAAAGTCAATTCCTTCTCTACTAACTCCAAAAGCAACAGTAAGTTTTTTAGCACTTTCAGTCTTAGCATGAGGAATAGCAACACCTTTACCTATTCCAGTGCTTCCTAATTTTTCTCTGTCAACTAAAGCCTTTAAGAATGTCATTTTTCTTTACCTACAATATTGTCTGATTTTTTTCTAATAATTTTGATAACTCTACTAAAAATTTCATCTCTATTCTTTCGATTTTTAGATCTAAATCTATTAAATCTTCTGTAATATAGTCAGTTATTTTTTTATAGAATTTACCATAATAAAGCCCCCCATAGCATTTTTTTAGCATTTATATTGGTATCTAAATTAAAGTTTATATAATTTTTCTAATACCAATATAGCTTTTTCACTGAATTAAGTTCAAAATTTTCATCATTTATAACAATTTTTAATTTTATCTTCAAAAAGATATTCCAATATCTTTTCTACTAGTTTTATCTAAGTCGATTTTTCTTTTTGCTCTGGTATCTCAAACTGTAGCTCATCGATATCACCTTCTATTGAAATTCCTTCTTCTTTTGATAACTATATATAGAAAATACAGGAGTAGAAGATAATTTTTTTCTAGTGTCATCAGAACTATTTAGATAGTCTAGAGTTTTTTTCTAGTACTTCATATAATTTTCTATTTCTACCATTTTCAACTAAAATTTGATTTAATATAGAGAAGATATAGAAAGCCATATTTATTTTTATCTATATCAGATTTTTATAGCTAGATAGTCTTTAACTGTTGAAAAAAATTAGAAATTATCAAGCTATCATTTTTTTATAAAATTGAAAATCTGTTAAAGATAGAATGTCTACAGCTGTCTTATCTCTTTTTTTACTTTTTTTCTAATACCTTTTTATAAGAGTAGAAACCTTTCCATAGTCTTCCATAAATATATCAATATATCTATCAGCTTCTTCTACATCTTTTTTTAGAAATAATAATGCCTTTTTCCTCTTAAAAAAATATCATTTTACATCTCTATTTTTAGGATTAATTTGTAAATTAGATATTTTTTTACATCAGCTATCTTTGTACCAGAATCTTTGATTTGAACAGTTTCTGGGAAGATATAACCATCAACTTCAAGATAAGTTGAGATAGTAATACTTATTTGTTTATCTATATTTAGGTTTTGAGCCTTTTTTTAGCATTATATTTTTTTGTTTAAAAATTCTTATTAGTTTTTTTCTTCTTCAATGATTTTATTAATAGCTTTTTATAATTCTATTTTTCATCATCTACTATTTCACTTTCTTTAGTTTCATTAAACATAGGCAAGTATACAGACTTTTTATTTGCTGAATAGTCATACATGTATATTTCACCCTTATTTAATTTAGGGTGCAATAACTTCTTTTTTTATCTTATTAGGTAAGATAAAAATCAATTTTATAAGTAAGCTCTCTTTTCTTAGATTTTTATAATTGTCTTTTTCCACAACATCAAATTTTTAATGTTTTTTTATGTCAGCTAGATTCTTTCCAGCTGCAAAAAAATAAGTCCTTGTACTAATATAAATAATACTATTAAAAAAATTTTTTTCATTCTTTTGTTTCTCCTTCTTTTTTCCTTCTTCAAGTTCTTTTTTCTTTTAACTATAGGTCTATTTACCTTATTTTTCACGTCCCTATAATTATAAGTTCTTTTAAATCTCTTATTTTTCAAAAACCAGGCTTTTAAAATTATCATCTTTATAAGCATAGTTTTTCTTTATCATTAACTTTTTCTATTTTTTTCCAATTTTTATACCTTCAGGATAAATATCACTTACACCAGAAGTAAAAAAATTTCATCTCCTACTGTTAGATTATCTTCATATACTGATGGTTGGAAAATATAGAAAGTCCATTTTTCTTCGTCACTACCTCTAACAATTCCTAAAACATCATCTTCAGTTTCTAGCACTGACAATGGAGTTAGGATTTGTGATAAGCTCAAGTTCAGAATAATTATCATAGACTTTAGATACCTTACCAACTAGATAATCACCATATACAGCTATCATATTAACTTTAATATTATCTTCTTCTCCAAGATCAATATAAACTTTATTATTAAGATTATTTAATATCACTGAAACTAACTCTTGCAAATTTTAATTCACCTTTATAAAGATTATTTTTCTTTCATAGCTAAAAAGCTTTTAATAATCTTTCGTTTTCTTCATATTTTTTTCATCTCTAATTTTTTTCCTAATTTTTAAAGTCATATTTTTCTTTCTTTAGATTTTTCATTCTCTGCAATGATATCTTCATAAGAAAAAAATTATATCTTTTATACCAACAGCTCTATTAGCAGCATTGTAAACTTTACTTTGAACAGGTAAAGCAACTTTATCTACTTGATCTTTTTAACTTGAATAATAATCTATTAAAAATTAATACTATTACTATTATAATTGCCAATATAGGCAGAAGAATTTTTAAGTTTACTTTCTTTATCTTTTTTTCATTAAAAAAATATTCTCCTTGTAAAAACTAATATTATCCCATTTTAAAAATAATGATTTACTTAATAATTATATTATATTGTGCTATTTTTTTGTAAAAGCAATTAATGAAATCTATATTATTTTTTTGGACAAATAAAAAAATGATAAAACAAGTGAAAAGAGAACTTTCTCACTGTTTTTACCATTTTTTTAAATGGATATTTATGACAGACAAATTTAAAAAAATTTATAACATTTTTCTACAATATTTTCTGATTTTATATTTAATATATTTTCATTTGTGTTAGGAGTCATAAGTTCATTAATTAATTCTTCAACAGAAACTAACTTTATTTACTCTATAACCATTTTCACCTGAGAAAAATAATCCAGTTTCAGCTTTTCCATTGTAAGAGTCACTTAAACAATTTGCTATACAGAAACCAACTTTTCTAGCTCCTTCTCCAAGATTACATGGAGCAACACAATTACTATAACATTTTACAGTTTGATCATCGGCTACTAAGTTTTTTTAATTAAGTTAGTTTTTTTATAGCACGTCCTGGATAACCTACAGGTGATTTTACTATAACGATATCTTCTTTTTTAGCATTGATTAAAATATTTTTAAATACATCGCTAGCATCACATTCATAAGTTCCTATAAATCTTGTTCCTAGTTGTACTGCATCTGCACCAAGAGCCATAATTTTTTGGATATCATCATTATCCCAAATTCCTCCTGCAGCAATTATAGGGAAATCTCCCCATTTATCTCTTTCTTCTTTTACTTCAGGAACAACATTTTCTAGTTGATGTTCTGGTAAGAATAAGTCTTCAGCTTTAGCTCCTTGGTGTCCTCCACTTTTTGGACCTTCAACTATAACTGCATCTGGTAATCTTCCAGCAGCCTTCCATTTTTTACAAATAATTTTTAAAGCTCTTGCTGATGAAACAATAGGAACTATTGCAACATCTGGATGATTTTCAACAAGTTTAGGTAATTCTAGAGGAAGTCCTGCACCTGTAACTATAATATTTGCTCCAGCTTCTATCGCATATTCAACAACTTTTGCATAGTCATTCATAGCATGTAGAATATTACAAGCAAGAGGTTTATCTCCACAAATTTTTCTAGCATTCTTAAAAATTTCCATCATAGCTTCTTTAGAGTTTAGAGCATCTGCACCTACCGGTCTACCATTAACAACTTTTTTACAATATTTTAAGTTATCATAGTAAGCTGTACAAATTCCACTTATTGTACCTAAAGCACCATTTTTAGAAACTGTCCCTGCTAGATTATTCCAACTAACTCCTACACCCATTCCACCTTGAACTATTGGTTTTTCTATATAATATTTTCCTATTTTTTTATACCTTTTCATTTTATCCTCCTTAAAATTTCAAATTTTATCTTTTGTTCTAAATATAAATCAAAATTATAAGGGGAGCTCTCTCAATCTTTTTATTTAAATTAATTGAAGTATAATTTAAAAAAATACATCAGAGTAATCTATAAAAAAAATATTTTTTTGTAAACTTGATAATTTTTTTGAATTTTTTTCAACAACTTTTTTTCTTAAATTACTTTCTACAGGTTCAATATAATTAGCTTCATAAAATTGTTCCAGCTTTTCAACTATCTCATCTATATTATCTATTTCTAGTTTTTTTCTAAAAAATGACAGATCTAGATTAAATTTTAAATTAATATTTAGATTGATATTTGGAAAAGTACTTTATTTAGTATAGCTAATAAATTTTTCTTTTTTATCCAAAAAGTATTTTTTTGTTTTTCCTCATAAAAAGAAAGTAGATTTTTCAAGACTAATAAATTTATTTTTGCTTTTAAAATCTCTTCTTTTTTTGATATTCATACTTTTCAACAAATTGTGCAAAAATTTTCTCTAATTCTTGAAATCATACAAAACCTCCTTTTTTTATAAAATAACATATGTTATATTATAGCAGAATATTTAGAAAAAGCAAGAAATATTTATTTTAGTATTTTTTTCATTGCTAAAAATAGAAATAATGATATAAAAATATAATGAAGTTTTTTTGTATAAGGAGTATAAAAAAATGAAAAATTTTTGACTATTTAAAAAAAATTTATTTTTATTTATTATAAAAAGAAATTTTTTTCATTCTTTATTAAGTTATTTTTTTGTTCTTATTGATTGTAGGAGTTATTATAGGTTTAATTTGTTTAAAAGCATTGAGGAGAAACCACAGGTAGTTATAAAAGATAATGCTTATGTTGTTATAGATTTAGCTAATAGTTATAAAGAAAGATCATTATCTTCAAACTTATTTGAAGATGATTCAATTAATTTCTATAATTTATTAACAAATATTAAAAAAATTTATCATTTGATGATAAAGGTATCTGGTGTAGTTTTTAAAATTAAATAGTAATAGTTTAAGCTATGCCCAAAGTGAAGAATTAGCACAAGAATTATCTATGTTAAGAGGAGCAGATAAAAAAAGTAATAGCATATTTTTGAAAAATGTAAATAGAAAGAAATTATTATCTTGCTTCGTATGCTGATGAAATATATATGCCAAGTGCTAAATTCAACAAGTGTAAATATATATCCCATATTTTTAGAGAAGAATTTTTATACGAAAAAAATTAAGTGATAAATTTGGAGTAAAATTCAACATTATTCATGTTGGAGATTATAAGAGTTATCAAGAAAAATCTTGCAAAAGATACTATGTCTAAAGAAGCTAGAGAAGATAGTACAAGAATTTTTAAATTTAAACTATGAGAAATTTCTTAGATATAGTTTCATTAAATAGAAAAACTAAATAGAGATGAGTTTAGACAAGATTATTAAAGATGGAGATTTAGTAGCTGCTTCATCAATAGATTTATTCAGTAATAAATTGATTGATAAGTATTCATATTGGGACAACCTTGTAACTCTTTTAGGTGGTAAAGATAAATTAATTAGTATTCAAGATTATGCTAAAAATTATTATCAAGAAGCTACTTTAGATGACTCTGACAATATAGTTTATGTAATTCCTTTAGAAGGAGATATAGTTGAATCTCAAACTGAAATATTCTCAGGAGAAGCTAATATCAATGTAAATGAAACTATTGCAAAATTAAATACAGCTAAAGAAAATAAAAAAATAAAAGCTGTGGTATTGAGAGTAAACTCGCCAGGTGGTTCAGCTTTAACATCAGATATTATTGCTGAAAAAGTTAAGGAACTTGCTAGTGAAAAACCTGTATACGTTTCTATGTCTAGTGTTGCAGCTTCAGGAGGATACTATATTTCAGCTAATGCTAATAAAATATATGTAGATAGAAACACTGTAACAGGTTCTGTTGGAGTGGTAAGTGTTTTAGTTGATTACTCAAGTTTATTAAAAGACAATGGAGTAAATGTAGAAAAAATATCTGAAGGAGAATATTCTGATCTTTATTCTGCAGATACTTTCACAGAGAAAAAAATATAATAAAATATATAATTCAAATCTAAAAAGTTTATGAAGATTTCTTAAATGTTGTATCAAAGGGTAGAAAAGATAGATAAAGAAAAATTAAAAGAACTTGCTGAAGGTAGAGTTTGGACAGGAACAGAGGCAGTTAAAAATGGTTTAGCAGATGAAATAGGTGGACTATATTCTACAATTTATGCTATAACTGATGATAATAATATAGATGACTATACTGTTGTTTTTAGCTAAAGATAAGGTTGAAATTGGAAATATATATAAGAAATATTCTAGATATATTAAGATGGATAAAAAAAGATTTAATTAAGACAACTGTCTTTAAAGATTACTTATATAATAAGCCTGTAACATACCTACCTTATGATATGTTTAGACTAGAATATTTACTATAATAAATATTTTTTTGTTTCATAATTAAAAAAATATTGTATAATTAAAAAAAGTAAATTATTTAGGACGGTGAGAAATATGAAAAAAATTATTAATATTAGGAATAGCAGCACTAGCTTTTAACAGCTTGTACAGATACAAAAGTTCCATTTTTTTGTCATCTAAATCTAACAACACTAATTCTAGTTCTTCTTCATCATCAACTGGAATTTTTTTGCAAATTTAAAAGAACAATTAAATGGTAGAGAATTTATTATAGTTACTGAAGGATATAACAGTAAAAACAAGTATTGGTTTCAAAGGAGATAGAGTTTATGGTTTCAGTGGAATAAATAGATACTTTGGAACTTACCAAGTAAGTGGAGGAAAATTTGTTTTTGGAGAATTTCGGTCTAACTAGAATGGCTGGTAGCGAAAGCGAAATGACTCTAGAATTAAAAATTCCTTGATATCTTAAAAAAATAACAAAAAGTGTTAAATTATCAGGAGACACTTTAACTTTAACATCTACTGAAGGAATAGAATTAGTTTTTTTAAAGATCCTAAAGCAGCAGTTACACAAAGTAAATAATATAAAAACTTAGAAAGAGGGAGCTTATTATGGGATTATTTGATATATTTAAAAAGAAAGAAAAGACAGTTGTTACTATATATTCACCTATGAATGGAAAAGTAATAGAACTTAAAGATGTACCAGATGAAGCTTTTGCACAAAAAATGGTAGGGGATGGTTGTGCTATAGAACCAGATAAAGGAGTTATATGCTCACCTGTAGATGGACAACTTATGAATATTTTCCCAACTAATCATGCACTTATTTTTGAAACAGTTGATGGTTTAGAAATGATAGTGCACTTTGGAATAGATACTGTTAAATTAGATGGAAAAGGTTTCCAAAAACTAAGAGAAGCAGGAGCTATAAAAATTGGAGATGAGATTATAAAATATGATCTAGACCAAATTTCAAGCGGAGTACCTTCTACAAGAAGCCCTATTATAATAAATAATATGGAAAAAAAGTTGAAAAAAATTGAGGTTCTATCTCTATCTAAGATAGTAAAAAAATTGGTGAACCTATTATGAAAGTAACTCTAAAGTAATGAAGTGATAATATGAAGTTTTTTAAAAAAATATTTATGCTGTTATTCTATTTTTGTACTATCTTCAGTAGTTTTTGCAGATTTTACAACTATAGAATTGCCAAGTGATTTCTCTATCAGTTATAAAAAAAGATTTTTTTCAGATAAAGAAATCAGAAACTATGTACTATGATTTAAAAATTAAATGATAAAGTAAGTTTTTACTTGTTTTAATAATGCAGTCTCAGGTTTAGAAAAAAATATCTTATGCTACTAATGAACTTTTTAGTTTTAGTAGACTATACTAAACCTTCAACTGAAGAAAGATTATTTGTTGTTGATTTAAGTAAAAAAAGAGTTGCTTTTTCTTCTCTTGTTTCTCATGGAAAGGGAAATGGAGGGCTATATGCAACAACATTTACTGATAGAAATAACTCTTATGCAAGTTCTTCAGGTTTTTATTTGACAGGGAATATTTACAATGGTAAACATGGAAGATCTCTTGTTCTATATGGTTTAGAGGAAGGAAAAAACGACAATGCTGAAAGAAGAACTATAGTTATGCATTCAGCTGATTATGTGAGCGAAGAATTTATCCAAAAAAATGGAAGTCTTGGAAGAAGTAAAGGTTGTCTTGCATTGCCAGTGGAATTAAATGCTAAGATTATAGATTTGATTCATGATGGAGTTGTTATCTATGTTCACACAAATTTTTGATGAAAATAATGAATATGATTTTTTTCAAAACTTTCATCAAATAGAATTTAAAATCAAATATAGAGGTTATTGCAAATTTCAATTTTGCAATAACCTTTTTATGTAAAAGATTTTAATAAAAAAAATATAAAAAAAGTTTATTAGGTAAATAGAAAAATAATGATAAAAATAAAGTTAAAATTAAATATTTTTGTATAATAAATATATTGACATTTAAAAAAATGTTTGCTATAAGATATAAGTATAATAAATTATACAGATAGCTAAATGTTTTTAGGGGTGAAGTAAATGAAAAAGATGTTTTTAAATCTTTGTTTGCTTTTATTCTTGTGTTTGGCTTGTTTTTTTCATTATCTTCCATAGATATTGAAGCAGCAGAAAAGAAAACATATAATACTTGGCAAGATGTTGCTAAGGACATGAATATTGAATTTCAAGCTGCTAAAAAATTCATTGAAGAAGGCAATAATGATGAGGCATACAATGCAATGAATAGAGCTTACTTTGGTTATTATGAAGTTCAAGGTTTTGAAAAAAATGTAATGGTAAATATTGCAGCTAAGAGAGTAAATGAAATAGAAGCAACTTTCCGTAGAATTAAACATACTTTAAAAGGAAATATTCAAGGAAATGTGGCTGAACTTGATAAAGAAATTGATACTCTTGCAATGAAGGTATATAAAGATGCTATGGTACTTGATGGAGTAGCATCTAAAGATGATCCTGATGACCTAGGAAATAAAGTATTTTCAAATGAAGCAGTTAGTGTTGGTGATGAGACAGCTATCAAATTAAAATCATTTGGGGCTTCATTTGGGTTACTATTGAGAGAAGGACTTGAAGCAATATTAGTTGTTGTTGCAATAATTGCTTATTTAGTAAAAACAGGAAATCAAAAACTATGTAAACAAGTATATATAGGAATGGGATTTGGAGTTATTTGTTCTTTTCATCCTAGCTTACTTAATAGATATCTTATTAGGTGGAGTTGGACAAGAATTAATGGAAGGAATCACAATGTTCCTTGCAGTTGCAGTTCTATTCTGGGTAAGTAACTGGATTTTATCTCGTTCAGAAGAACAAGCTTGGTCAAGATATATAAAATCACAAGTTCAAAAATCTATAGATCAAAATAGTGGAAGAGCTTTAATCTTCTCAGCTTTCTTAGCAGTTTTAAGAGAAGGAGCAGAGTTAGTTTTATTCTATAAGGCTATGTTGACAGGTGGTCAAACTAATAAACTATTTGCTTTTTATGGATTTTTAGTAGGAGCAGTAGTTTTAGTAATAATATATCTAATATTTAGATATTCAACAGTAAGATTACCATTAAAACCATTCTTTCACATTTACAAGTATACTTTTTATTCTTGTTATGTATTTCATTTATGGGAAAAGGTGTAGTAGAACTTACTGAAGCAGGAGTAATATCAGGAAGTACAACTATTCCAGCTATGAATGGTTACCAAAATACTTGGCTTAATATCTATGATAGAGCCGAAACTTTAATACCACAAATTATGTTAGTAATCGCTTCTGTTTGGATGCTTTTTAAATAACTATTTAAAAGAAAGAAAAAAATGAAAAAAAGAAGCAGTAGAAGAAAGTAAGTAATTTTTTTAACATAAACCAAATAAACTAAATTTTTCAGGGAGGAATTTTTATTATGAAAAAAATTTTTAAATTATTATTAGGAGCTTTACTTGTTTTAGGTCTTGTAGCTTGTGGAGAAAAGAAAGAAGAAGCTAAACCAGCTGAACAACCAGCTGCAACTACTGAAGCACCAAAAGAAGAAGCTAAAGCAGAAGCACCAGCAGAAAAACCAGGAGAATCTGGATTCGCAGAAGTACCTATAGATGAAACAGTTGTAGGACCTTACCAAGTAGCAGCAGTTTATTTCCAAGCTGTTGATATGATACCAGAAGGAAAACAACCTTCAGCTGCTGAATCAGATATGCACTTAGAAGCTGACATCCACTTATTACCAGAAGCTGCTAAGAAATATGGATTTGGAGATGGAGAAGATATTTGGCCAGCTTACTTAACAGTAAACTATAAAGTATTATCTGAAGATGGAAAAACTGAAATAACTTCAGGAACATTTATGCCAATGAATGCTGATGATGGAGCTCACTATGGTATAAACGTTAAAAAAGGATTAATTCCAATTGGAAAATATAAATTACAATTAGAAATTAAAGCACCTACTGACTACTTATTACACGTAGACAGTGAAACAGGAGTACCAGCTGCTAAAGATGGAGGAGTTGCTGCTGCTGAAGAATTCTTCAAAACTCAAACAGTTGAATTCGATTGGACTTATACTGGAGAACAATTACAAAAATAAATAATTGTTAAATGATTAAAGAGAAAGCTTGTTACTTTTTGTAACAAGCTTTTTTTATTTATAATATTTGAAATATTTTTCTAACATATAATATAATAAAAAGTATATAATATTATAAAAATGAAAGAGAGATAATCAAATATGAAAAAAATAAAAATTTTTTTACAAGTTCTTATTTAGGATTAGAGTCTTATTTAGTTGAAGTAGAAGTTGATATTTCAAGAGGTTTGCCTATGTTCTCAATAGTTGGTATGGGAGATACTGCCATACTTGAGAGTAAATTTAGAGTTAAAGCAGCTCTTAAAAATTCTGATTATGAAGTAAGACCTCAAAAGATAGTAGTTAATTTATCTCCTGCAGGTATAAAAAAAGAAGGAGCTCAGTTTGACTTAGCCATAGCCATAGGAATAATTCTAGAGATGAAACTTTTAAGAGATTTAAGAGAAATAGTTAAGGATTATCTTTTCATAGGAGAATTATCATTAGATGGAGAAGTTAAAGGAGTTACAGGAACAATAAACACTGTCATACTAGCTAAAGAAAAAAAGGTTTTCAAAGGGAGTTATACTTCCTTATGAAAAATAGAAATGAAGCTAGTTTAATAGATGGAATAGATATAGTGGTAGTTAAGAATATAACTGATGTTGTAAACTTCATAGAAAATGGAGTAAAAATACCTTTTTGAAAAAAAATAAAAAAATAGAAAAAAAGATGAAAAATAATGTTTTAGATTTTTTTCTGATGTAAAGGGACAATATTTTTGCAAAAAAAGAGCAATGGAGATTTCGGCAGCAGGAGGGCATAATATTCTCTTGATTGGAAGCCCAGGTTCAGGTAAGTCTATGCTTGCCAAAAGAATGATAGGAATACTTCCTGAGATGTCTGAAAATGAAATTATAGAAAGTACTAAAATATACAGTGTTGCAGGTGAATTATCTGAAAAAAATCCTATCATATCAAAAAGACCAGTGAGAATGCCACACCATAGTAGTACACTTCCAGCTATGGTAGGTGGAGGGAAAAAAGCTATACCTGGTGAAATAAGCTTGGCAAGTAATGGAATACTAGTTTTAGATGAAATGAGTGAGTTTAAACACAGTGTTTTAGAAGCATTGAGACAACCTTTGGAAGATGGCTTTGTGAGTATAACTAGAGCTATGTATAGGGTGGAATTTAAGACAAATTTTCTTTTAGTTGGAACAAGTAATCCTTGTCCTTGTGGAATGCTATATGAAGGAAATTGTAAATGCTCTAATATTGAGATTGAAAGATATACAAAAAAATTATCAGGTCCTATTTTTAGATAGAATAGATTTGATAGTACAGATAAAAAGATTGAATGAAGAAGAGTTAGTAAATAGTAAAAAAAGGTGAAAGCTCAGTTGAAATAAGAAAAAGAGTTATAAAAGCTAGAGAAATTCAATATAAAAGATTTAAAAGAAATTAGAACTAACTCAACAATGACTCAGGAAGAATTAAAAAAATACTGTGATATCAAAGATGAAGATAAAAGATTTTTTTAATATCAGCCTTTAGAAAAATCTAAAAAAATTTCTGCTAGAGTTTATGACAAAATTTTTAAAAAAATAGCGAGAACAATAGCTGACTTAGAAGGAAAAGAAGAGTTAGAAAGAAAACATCTCTTAGAAGCAATTTCTTTTTAAAAAAATAGACTTTCTACAAAAAAAATATTGAAAAAAAATTTCATTTTGTGCTAAAATAAGGTAGAGAAAAACTAAATTGAATTAAGGTGGTAAAAAAATGAATAAAGTAAATATTGTCTATTACAGTTTTTACAGGTAATACTTTAAGAATGGTAAAAGCATTTGAAAAAGGACTTCAAGAAGCAGGAGTTCCTTTTTAAATCTTATAGTGTAGTTGAATTAAAAAAATGATGATGAGGCTTTTTGATTGTGAAATTTTAGCTCTTGCTTCTCCAGCTAATCAAACTGAAGCTATAGAAAAAGAGTATTTTCAACCTTTCATGAAAAGAAATGCTGAAAGATTTAAAGATAAAAAAATTTATCTTTTCGGAACTTTTGGTTGGGGTACAGGCATGTATATGAGCCATTGGATAAAAGAAGTTGAAGAATTAGGTGCTAAAATAGTTGAATTACCTATGGCTTGCAAAGGTAGTCCAAACTCTGAAACTAGAGAAAAACTACAAGAATTAGCGAAAAAAAGATTGCTACTATGTAAAAAAACTAAATGGGAGCTGTTGTAAGTTAACAAAAAGTAAAAATAGTTTGTTACTTATTTTTACTTTAGGATTAAAATTTTAATTTTGCAACAGTCCTTTTTCTTCAAACTCTTTTTGATTTGTTGTATTGTTGATAAAATCTATAAAAAATGATAGATTAGAGATGATATTTTTTTAAAATTATAATATATTGATTTATAAATTTGACTTTAAAAAAATATAAAAAAAGGGAGAGATTTTTAAATGAAAGAAAATTATTCATATTTTTTTATTACTAGTTTCAGTTATACTCATGCTTGTTTTTTTAACTCTAGTTATAAAAAGAATCCTCATTTATCTAAGATTAATGATGATGTAAGTATAGCAAAAATGAAAATTAAAGAAAAAAATCTTATTTTTGATGATTCAGAAGTTGAAGAAAAAAATATATGGTGATGAAGAAGAAAAAAATTATTAGATGACATTTTACATATAAAAATATGATGACTTACCAATATATCAAATTATAGTTACTATATCAGAACAACTTAATACTTCATGTGAATTTATTATAGTTTATCATGAAGAGTATAAATCAGGAGATGTTAGTTTTGAATGGGAAACCAAAGAAAAAAAAAGTTAGTTTTGAGATTCCTATAACAAAAAGAAACAAGAAATATTGTATTATGGAATTATCTGAATTAACTTCATCTACTATGAATAGTATAGATGAGGATGAAGAACTTACTTCAGAAGAAAAAGAGAGTCTAAAAAGCAAAAAAACATATAGAGAAGCATGGAGTCCAGATTTGTTTATAAGATTTAATGGAGAAGGTAATTTTTTTACTTTAGAAAGATATAAAATCTTTAGATGAAATTAGAGATTTAGTTGGATCTTTCAAATCAAAAATAGTGATATTATAGCTGAAAAAAATATATTTGAGTTTGCTGAGGGTAATTACGAAATATCAGAGTATGCTTCGGCTGAATTTTTTTAGCAGAAATAATGAAAGCAAATAAAAGTCATTCTTTTACCATTTGTGTATACAGGAGAACTATCTATAGAGAGTTTAACAGATACTATATATTCTAATCTTGGTGCTGATAGAGCAATTATAGATGGAGTTGCTGGAAATAAGATAGGTGCATATTTATCTGTAACATATTATAAAAAAACGATAAACAATTAGCTGTTTTTGTATTTTATGTTAGATGAGAAATTAGTTGGAACCCCAGATATTAGACTTGAATTTTCTAATGGAAAAAGAATTGAATAGCTGGGATGTGATAAATTATATACAAAAAAATAAAAGAAAGCTCTTAAATCTTTTAAAAAGTAAACTAGTACAAATATAAAAAAATTGGCTGTTGCAAAATTAAAATTTCAATACTAAAGTAAAAAAAATAAGTGAGTTACATTATAAGTTTTATTATGAAAATTTTTCTAGATTAAAAAAATCAAATAGTTTCAATGAGATTACTCGACGTCAAATATTGCTGAGAGAGCTTTGTGAGCTCTGAAACACTAATGGCAGCAAGTAATCTGATATATACAGCAAATTCTTGATTATTTATCGTTTCAAAGAAAAATTTTCTAAATTTACTCAGTAACGAACTATTTTTTTACTTTTTGCTAATTTGCAACAGCCTATTTCTATGTCTTTAAAGACTTTTTTTAATTCTATTTCTGTTTCTTCATATTCTTGATATTTTTTTCTAATATTTTTATTATCAAGATTATCTAATTCTTCTTGTAAAGACATAAGTTTATCTACATCATTTTTTTCTCCTGCAAGTAGATATTTCTTATTTACTTCTTCTTTTTCTTTCTTCAATTTTTTTGTATTTCTTCTTCAAGTCTTACAAGTTTCTTTTTCCAAAAGAAGCCAGTCTATTTTTAGCTTTTTTTCTGTTCTTCATAAGATTTTACAGCTTCTTCATTTCTTTAACTTTTACATTATCTCTCTCTTGTTTATAGCTCTCGTAATCTCCATCAAAAGTTTCAACTCCATCAGTTTTTAACTCATAGATTTTAGTTACAACAGTGTCTAAGAAATTTCTATCATGAGATACAACTAAGATAGTTCCAGGATAATCTTCAAGTGCATCCATTAAAATTTCTCTTGAATAGATATCCAAGTGGTTAGTAGGGTTCGTCAAGTATTAAGAAATTAGGGTTTTTTTCAAGCATAAGTTTCATAAAGGCAACTCTAGCTTTTTCTCCACCACTTAAAGAAGAAATCTTTTTGTAGATATCATCTTCTCTAAATAAAAATGCACCACAGATATTTCTAGCTTCTTCTTCAGATAAAGTGAAATAGTACATAAGTTCTTCTATAATATTATTATTTAAACCTAGTCCTTGATGATTTTTGGTCGTAGTAACCAATAGAAACTCTTTCACCTATTTTTAAATTCACCTGAACTAGCCTTTTTCTAAATTGTTGATAATCTTTAAAAGAGTAGATTTTTCCTGTACCATTTTTTTCCAATTAGACCTATTCTTTCTCCCACGATAAACTTTTTAAATTCAAATCTTTAAATAATAATTTATCTTCAAAAGTTTTTGATAAATTTTTTTAATATCTAAAAACTAGGTCAACACTTTGAGCCTTTTATATCAAATTTAAGCTTTTATCTTTTTGAGTTGTTACAACAGGATTTTTCCATTTTTTTCCATTCTATTAAGTATTTTTTTCTCTACCTCTAGCCTGTTTAGATTTTCACTCCTGCTTTTATATCTTCTGATGAATTCTTCCATCTTCTTTATTTTATCTTGTTCTTTTTCATAGGCTTTAACTTCTCCACTTAAATAAGCCTCTTTTTGAATTAAGAAATCAGTGTAATTTCCTTTTATAGTCTTTTTAATCTTTTTACCTTCAATTTCAAAAACTCTATTGACTACATTATCTAAAGAAAATATACATCATGTGATATTAAAATTATAGCTTTGTTATAGTCTTTTTAAAATCTTTTCAAGCCATTCAATAGATGTTAAATCCAAATGGTTAGTAGGTTCGTCAAGTATCAATAAATCAGGTTCTTCCAGCAAGATTTTAGCAAGAGCAACTCTTGAATTTTGCCCTCCTGATAGATTTCCAATCTTCATAGTCCAAAGATTTTCAGGAATATTTAAACCATTTAAAATCTGCTTTATTTTTATATTCTATTGAATATCCTTCATGTCTTTCATATCTTTCAGAAACTTCACCAAGTTCTTCCATCAACTTATCAAAATTATCTAAATCAACAGTTAATAGAAAATTTATTTCTTGCATTCTGTTATAGTCTTCTAAAAAGATTATTAAATACAGTCATAAGTTCATTAAAAACTGTATTTTTCTTTATTAAGTTGTGTATTTTGTGCAAGATAACCTACCTTTTAAATTACTTTTTTTAGAGATAGTTCCTCTTTCATTTGTAGCAGGATTGATTTCAGAGTTTTTCCAAACCTAATAATAATTTTATAAGAGTTGTTTTTCCCTGCTCCATTTACACCTATTAGTCCTATTTTATCTTTTCTCATCAACTGAAAAAGATATTTCTTTAAAAAGAGTTTCTCCAGAGAAACCCATATATATATCATTTACTTGTAATATTGCCAATATTCCACCTCATTTTTATTTTAATAACTAGTTTTTAATGTTTAGTTCATCATGAAAATATTTTTAAACAAGACATAGAACATAATAAAGTAATTTTTTTCTTAATATCTTGATGTTCTAAGGCTTTTTATATTTTTTTAATATATGAATTAAGCTTTGGATACAATGAAAAGCTTTCTTTTTGTAATTAATTGACTGTATTCTGATTGAGAAATAAAAAGCAGTTTTATTTTTGAATTATATATTTTAAATCTTTAATAATCAGCGTTTTAGATAAATCAAGTCCTTTTTGTTTTTTTTCTTTTGTCTGTAAATATAGCATACTGATGTTTTTATATGATGTCTTATAGGTATTGCAAAATAAAGGTCTTTATATTTTTAATAGACAAACTGTTGCATAAGGTCTATTATTTTTTTCTTTTTCGATCTCTTCACAATCTTTATACAATTCAAAAAAAGTTATCAGTTAGAAAACAAAATTTCACTTTATATCCTCCAATTAGTAAAAAAAGTCCTAATGATATTATCAGGACTTTTTAATCTTCTAGTTTGATATTTCTTTTTTTATTATCCTGTTCGCTATCATACGAACATATCTTCTTGGTCAGTATTTCTTTTTTTATTACCCTGTTCGCTACTGTACGAACATATCTTCTATATATTTTATACTATATTTTTTTGAGTTTATGTCAATATACTTCTTTATTTTCTTTCTTTGCTTTTTTTATCAAAAGTAAGCAACTATAAAAAAATTGTTGATATTATACATATAAAAATCCTATTAGATCTAGGAAATCAAATGTTACACCTAAGAATAATATAGCACAGATAGTTGCAGCCACAGGTTCAATACAAGCGATTATACTTGCTTTTTGTTGGTCCTATTATATTTACTCCTGTCAAATAAAGAATAAATGCAATTATTGTTCCAAATACTATTATTAACATTAACACAAGGAAAGTTATAAAATCAAAAGTTACACTGATATTCCAAGGTTTTGTTACAAAAGCAATAAATATTCCACCTATCATCATACCCCAAGCAACTACTATTGAAGCTCCATATTTCTTTAAAAGACTTTCAGGTTGTACAGTATAAAATACAACAGATAAGGCAGATAATATACCCCAAACAAGAGCTTTAAAAGATATTTGTAAACTTGTTATATCTCCATGTGTTGCTAAAAGGAAAACTCCAAAACTTGATAGACAGATTGAAACAATCTCATATTTCAAAGGTTTTCTTTTCTCTCTTAAACACATATAAATCAGAACTAAGGTAGGGTCCAAAATATGTAAGCACTGTTGCTATGGCAGCATTTGAAAACTGAATAGCAGAGAAATATGTATATTGTGTACCTAACATTCCAATAAATCCAAATAGTACAATTTGAAATAAATCTTTAGGATTTTTTTAAAATATCAAAAATCTTAGATCCTTTTTTTATAGTATAGATAACCTAGTAGTAAGAAACCTGCTAGTATCAATCTGTATGGTATAAGCCAAGGAGTAGTAACATTTTTGTGAAGAAATAAGTAATTTCCCATAACTCCATTTATACCCCAGAGAGTTCCTCCTACAAAGGTGCTTAACATTCCAGTATTATCGTTCTTTTTCATAGTCTCTCCCTAATTTAACTTTTTCTATTATCAATGTATAATTTTTTTCTTTATGTCATTATCTGAATACAATTCAATTTTTTTATTTCTTTCTAAAATTCCTTCAAATTTTTCTAGTTAAATTTTTTTCCATTTTCTGATATATCTTTTAATTTTTTTATATCTGATTTAATGTACTCACTCTTTTTGTAGAGTAATCAAACTCTGTGTCATAGACTAAAGTAAGTTTAATTTTTTTATATCTTTCTTATAGTTAAAGAATGAAGCATCTAGCTCAATTTCCTTATTCTTTTCCATAACTCCATTAAATATCTTTAATATTTTTCATTCTTAAAATATGATAAAATTTCAGTTGAAGTGCTAGGAATTCCATAACCTATTTCTTCCACAGATAGATTTTTTTATCCGTATTTTTTTAGCCGAATGAATAATCAAAGCTTTTTAAAAAGTATAGGATTAAAAGTCAGAGAAATCTTTTAAAATCCTTACATATATTTTGATAAATTATTGTGGCAAGTGATGAAATTCTTGCAGTGGCAAAACTTGTACCTGATGATGAAGCAACATTTCCATTTCTAGAGAATGAATTTACTCCCTTCATTATCATTTCACCATTGTCACCACGTAATAAGTCACCACCATAACTAGCTATGTCAGGCTTAATTGTTCCCTTAGGTCCTAAACCTACTCTACTGTAGTTTGAAGCATAACCTTCATTAGTTATTGAACCAATTACAAGTGATAGTAATGAGTCTGAACCATGGTAAAGTTTTCCCTTTTTGGAAGTTGTTTCATAAAGTTACCACCATTACCAGCAGATTTTAAAATCAAAACTCCATAAGTTTTTTGTAAATGGTCTAAAACTACTCCAAAATCTGAGAAAGTATCTTCTTCTATACCTAATCTAACACTCAAAGATAAATTCCAAATTTTAACTCTTTTATGATTTTCTTCTATTGCTAAAGCAATATTTTTTAATAAGTCATCTTCTTCTATTGTTGTGGCAGATAGAACAGTAGCATCTAAAAGATAGAAAGGCTCATTTTTTACTATCTCTCTATTTTCTAATTTATCTCCATATAGAGCTATACCAGAAACAAATGTTCCATGTGTTGTACTTGTCTCTTCCCTTTTAAAAAAATCTTGTATGAACCCTTTTTTTATCCAAGGATCTAAATGTTTTATATGGGCTATACCATTGTCTATAACTCCCAAAGTTACATAATCTTTATTTTTCTTCAGGATAGACTACAGGGATTTCTCCATCTTTCATCTTCAATTTGCAAAGGTAAAGAATATATAGAAACAGGCTCAATATATTTGATATAGTTTGAAGCCTTTCTCTTGTAATATCATGATAAATTTACTGTTGATATCAATTAATTTATACATGAAAAAGATCCTTAAAGTATTCTGTTCTTTTTGTATTTAATATTATAGTCTTCTAAAAATTTTTTTACAAAAATCTTTTTCTCTTGAAACATCATTCAAACTAACTTTATAATTTGAATTTACATCTTCTTTCGCTAATCTTACTTTCATTTTTACCTCTAAATTTTTTTAATTATTTTTACATTATATTATATCATAGATTTCAAGTTTTTTTATAATAAAAAAAGCAGGAACAACTGGCAGGTTGTTCCTACATATAAAAGTACTTTATAGTAGAGTTACTACAGTGATTTTTTTCCATTGTCATATTCTGCTAAGAATATATCAGAAATATTATCATATCCCATTTCTTTTTAATCTTGTTTCTAGCCATTCAGTATCTTTATCAATAACTTCAAGTATATTTGTTTGTACTGTACCATCAGTTATAATAGGATATTTAGGATTTTCTTCATCTTGTAAAACAACTATCAGTTGTCCATTTTGTTCCAGCACAGCTCTTTTAACTTTTTTGATACTATAAATTCCATTAGTACGTAATTTAAAAGCTATATCATAGGCTGTTAATCCTGCTCTACGACAAGCCTCAACATCTAATACTCCCTTTTTTATGAGGATTACAGGTTGTCCATCTAAAATACTTTTGAATATTACACTGTTAGTTTTTAGCCATTTTAGAAGAAGAACTATGATTGTCCATATCATAAGGACAATAAAATATTGAAGTACAGTTATACTAGGGTCATATATTACCCTTCCGACAATTCCCCCTAGAACATAGTTTAAAACTTGATCCATAGCTGATGAAGGTGCAAGATTTCCTTTTCCTGATATATTTATAACTAAGACTGAAAGAAAGAAGTCCCATAGTCAATTTAATAGCAATGTCTAAATATGATAATTCCATTATTTGTTCACCTCGATTAATTCTACTTTTTGGATTTTTCTAAATCAATTTTTTTCTAAAAGATAATTTTTCACCATTGTCTCCACTAATAACTCTGAAATAAAGAGTTCCAATTCTCACTAAAGGCTCCATCTATTGAAGCAGAAGTATTTATGTAGATGTTTTCTTTATCAGTTTTCAAATCCTCTGCTATAACTTCAATGAAATGAACCGCCTGTCTATAACGATTGTCATTGATATGTGATTTTTTTGATACTGAGTTATCTTAATACTTATAACAACAATAATAGTAAGAGTAAAAAAATAATAGCCAGTTCCCTAAATTTACTGTCTTTATGTCCTTTGTTGTATTTAAACAAAGTGAAAATAAGACAAATAATTAAAAAAATAGTGTAAAATGCTGCTCCCCACCAATCGAAACTTAGCAATTTGCTCAAGCAAATAGTTGTATGAATAAAATCTCATTTATTAATCTGCTACTAAAAAAATGTATTAAAATATATTTAATACACTAGAATATTACTACTTCAACGAGTATATTTTTCAATACAATGTATCTACTCATAGTTCCTTGTACTCTCATAGTCGTAAATTCCCGACTAGCCATCGGTACATATAGATATTTTTAACTTGCTATTTGTAGCTTTCTCCTTTTTCTTTTTATTTTTAAAATATCTATGCTATTACTTTATATTTTTTTGCTTTTTTTCAAGATTTATACTTGCATTGTAATCTCTATCTATTTCTATACCACAATTACAACACTTATAAATCCTATCATTAAGTTTTTAAATCTTTTTTTAATTTCTCCACAACAAGAACAAGTTTTACTACTTGGATAGAATGTATCTACTAACCTTAACTCAATTTTTTTCTTTCCTTACATTTATTTATAAGTTTAGTCCTTATCGCATAGAAATTTTGTTCTTGTATAGCTCTTGAAAGATGTTTATTCTTTATCATATTGGATACTTTTAAATCTTCAATAGTAATGTATTTTAACTTGGCTCTTGTTATTTCATCTACTATTTTATTATTATAATCATCTCTAATACAATTTAGTCTATAAAATAATTTTTTTGTACTTTCAACTTTTTTTCTTATTAAAATTCTTACATTCTTTTAATTTTTATCTTTTTAGATTTAGAATATTCTATACTTCTTGACATCTTTCTTTGTTCTCTCTTAAGTTTCTTTTTTTCAACTTTTTTTAACTTTTTAGTTTTATTTATATTTTTAAATACCTTACCGTTAGAACATATAGCTGTATCTTTTTATACCTAAGTCTACTCCTAATCCTTTAGTACTTGTATTAGTTGCTTTTACAGTATCTTCAACTTCCATAATAAGTGATAGAAAATACCTATCAGCTGTTTTTAGTTATAGTACCACTTTTTAATAATCGCATTTTTTTAGGTATATATCCATATTCTTTTACTCTTACAAATTTTTAAGGTAGGTATTTTTTTATTTTTATGCCTATAAAACTCAAAAATCAGTTTTATTATTCTTAACAAAATATGCCCCCAGCTCATTCTTACCTTTTTTTCTTAAAAAAACAGGAAAAAGCACTTAAACCTTTTAAAAAAAGTTTTTTTAAAAAGCCTTTTTCTCCGTAAATCATAGCTTGTTTGACTGACTTAGAAGATACATCTTTTATCCATTTTTTTATCAGGATTATTAGGTAGATAGACATTGTTAATATATTTAGAAAAAAATCATTAGCACTTACAAATTTATTACCTAGTTCATATTGTTCTTTATTGTATTTAATATACTCATTATATATAAACCTTTCTGTTCCAATAGTCTGACATACTTGTATCTTCTGTGCTACTGTTAGTTTTAATTCTATCTTTAGTGCTTTATACATCTTTATCTTCCTTTATTTGCTTTTTTTATATTTTTCTAAGTCCATATATGTGACAAGAAAATATATCTATAATAGAAATTAAATCTTGTACCATTTCTTTTTGTGGTGATAAATCTTCATTATTTACAATTTCTATCTCACTACCTTTTGATTTTTAAAAATTTATCAAACCAATCAAAACCAAACTTTTTATCTAAATACTTATCAATACATTTTTATTAACTATTTTTTTATCTCCTTTTTAAATATATATTTTGAACTTTATATTTTTGTAGTTACATTTTTTTGAACACTATTATATTATATTTTCTAGAATGTTTGCAAGTGAAAAAAATAGAAGAGTAAAAAAATAGTATTGTATAAAAAAATAAAATGTGTGCTATTATATCAAATATAAAAGAAAAATTAAATAATAAAACTAGTTACAAGGGAGTCAATAAATTGACTGAGAAAAAGGATGTTGAGCCTTGACCTTTTGACCTGATTTGGGTAATGCCAACGTAGGAAGTAAGAAGTTTGTTTTTTTAAATTACAAAGCATATACAAATTAGGGTATATGCTTTTTTTATTTATTCTTGGAGGAAAATATGAAGAATGTATTATCAATAGCAGGTTCAGATTGTAGTGCAGGAGCAGGGATACAAGCTGATTTAAAAAAACTTTTGTTGCAAATGGAGTTTATGGAATGACTGTTATCACAAGCTTTAACAGCCCAGAATCCACAGAAAGTAAAGATGGTTGAAGATGTTTCAATAGAAATGTTAAGAAATCAACTAGAAGCAATATTAGATGTTATGAAAGTTTTCAGCTATAAAAGATTGGAATGATAAATAGTAAAAGAAAATGCTGAACTGATATATGATAGCTTGTTGAAAATACAAAGTTAAAAAAATATAGTTCTTGACCCTATAATGATATCTACAAGTGGAAAAGTCTTTAATAAAAAGATGAAACAAAAGATTTTTTTAGTAAATAAAGTTATTTAAGCTAGTGGATATAATAACTCCTAATTTAGATGAAACCAAAAGAAATAGTGAAAAATGATTTTTAAATAATGAAAATATAGAGAATATAGATAGTGTAGAAAAAAATGCAAAGCTATGGAAAGATAATTGCAGATTTTACTAAGAAATGGGTTCTTGTTAAAGGTGGACATCTTTCAAATAGTGCAGTGGATATTCTTTTAAATAGTGATGAAACATATATTTTAGAAGGAGAGAAAATTCCTAATAATAAGACTCATGGAACAGGTTGTAGCCTATCTTCAGCCATAGCCTCAAACTTAGCTAAAGGGATATTCTATGCTGGACTCAGTCAAGAAAGCTAAGAATTTTTGTACTGTGTTCAATAAAGAATTCAATAGATTTTGGAGAAATAGGTGGAACAGTAAATCAAATGGGAGAAATATATAAAAATATAGATATAGAAAAGCTATATTAAGGAGAATTTATGGACTTAAAGACTTGCAAGATTTATCTAGTTACTGATGAAAAAGCTTGTTTAGGAAAAGATTTTTGTGTTTGTATAGAAGAAGCTATTAAAGGTGGAGTTAAGATAGTTCAGTTAAGAGAAAAAAATATATCTACAAAAGATTTCTATGAGAAGGCTTTAAAGGTGAAAGAAATTTGTAAAAACTATGGAGCCTTATTCATTATAAATGACAGATTGGATATAGCACAAGCTGTTGGAGCAGATGGTGTTCATCTAGGACAATCTGATATGCCCATAGAGAAAGCAAGGGAGATTTTAAAGGATAAATTCTTAATTGGAGCAACAGCAAGAAATGTAGAAGAAGCTAAAAGAGCAGAACTCTTAGGAGCAGACTATATAGGAAGTGGAGCTATCTTTGGAACAAATACAAAAGATAATGCTAAAAAATTGGAGATGGAAGAGTTAAAAAAGATAGTTGCCAGTGTAAAAATTCCAGTTTTTGCTATAGGTGGAATAAATATCAATAATGTAAGTAGTTTAAAAAATATAGGTTTACAGGGTATATGTGCAGTGTCAGGGATATTATCAGAAAAAGATTGTAAAAAAGCAGTAGATATAATGTTGAAAAAAATTTTAATTAATTGAGGAGATGATATTATGTATAAAACACAGATGGAAGCTGCTAAAAAAGGAATTCTAACAAAGGAAATGAAAAGCATTGCTGAAAGTGAAGCTATGGACGAAAAAATTTTAATGCAAAGGGTAGCGAGTGGAGAAATTGCTATACCAGCTAATAAAAATCATAGTTCTCTTATGGCAAAAGGAGTTGGAACAGGTTTATCTACAAAGATAAATGTAAACTTAGGAATATCTAAAGATTGTCCTGATGTAGATAAAGAATTGGAAAAAGTAAAAGTTGCCATAGATATGAAGGCAGATGCAATAATGGACTTGAGTTCATTTGGCAAGACAGAAGAATTTAGAAAAAAATTAATTGCTATGTCAACAGCTATGGTTGGAACAGTTCCTGTCTATGATGCCATAGGTTTCTATGATAAGGAATTAAAAGATATTAAGGCAGAAGAATTTTTAGATGTAGTGAGAAAACATGCCGAAGATGGAGTGGACTTTGTCACTATACATGCAGGATTAAATAGAGAAGCAGTGGAACTTTTCAAAAGAAATGAAAGAATAACTAATATTGTTTCAAGGGGAGGTTCTCTGATGTATGCTTGGATGGAGCTTAATAATGCAGAAAACCCTTTCTATGAAAACTTCGATAAACTTTTAGATATCTGTGAAGAATATGATATGACTATAAGTTTGGGAGATGCATTGAGACCAGGTTGCTTAAATGATGCAACAGATGCCTGTCAAATAAAAGAGCTAATAACATTGGGGGAATTAACTAAAAGAGCATGGAAAGAAATGTACAAATAATAATTGAAGGACCAGGACATATGGCAATAGATGAAATAGAAGCAAATGTGAAGTTAGAGAAGAAACTTTGCCACAATGCACCTTTCTATGTGTTAGGACCATTGGTAACAGATATTGCACCAGGTTATGACCATATCACTTCAGCCATTGGTGGAGCAATAGCAGCTGCTGCAGGAGTTGACTTCCTATGTTATGTTACGCCAGCTGAACATTTAAGATTGCCAAATTTAGATGATATGAAAGAAGGTATAATAGCCTCTCGTATTGCTGCCCATGCTGCTGATATCAGTAAAAAAGTTCCAAAGGCTATAGATTGGGATAATAGAATGGCAAAATATAGAGCAGATATAAATTGGGAAGGAATGTTTGCAGAAGCAATAGATGAAGAAAAAGCTAGAAGATACAGAAAAGAGTCTACTCCTGAAAATGAAGATACATGTACTATGTGTGGAAAAATGTGTTCTATGAGAACTATGAAAAAAATAATGTCAGGTGAAGATTTAAATATATTGAAGTAGGAGTATAAAATGGTAGAAATTAATGGAAAATATGAAGAGATAAATGATGTTAATTTACTAGATTATCTAATAGAAAATAAGTATAGAGTGGATAGAGTTGTTATTGACTATAATGGAGAAATAGTAAAAAAAGCAGAATTTTTCAAAAAAATTAATATAAAAAAATACAGATAAAATAGAAATTGTATGTTTTTGTTGGTGGAGGCTAGGATATGGACTTAAAAAGGAAGAAGATTTACTTAAAAAGAAATGTAAAAAGGCATATCTGAAAAAAATTGAAAAAAAGCAAAAGTTTGTATTTTAGGTTTGGGAGGCTTAGGTTCAAATGTAGCTACTCTACTTGCAAGAGCAGGCATAGGTTCTTTAAAATTAGTTGATTTTGATATAGTCGAAGCAAGTAATTTGAATAGACAACAATATAGAATATCTCATATAGGAATGAAGAAAACTGAAGCTATAAGAACTATTATAAAAAGAAATAAATCCTTTTTGTAGAGATTGAAGTTTTTAAATAAAAAAAGTAGATAGAGAAAATATATTATCTATAGTTGGAGATGTTGAAATTGTTGTAGAAGCCTTTTGATGTTGCTGAAACAAAGGCTATGGCTATAGAAGAATTATTGATAAATGGAAATAAGATACTTGTATCTGCCTCAGGAATGGCAGGATTAGGTTCAGCAAATGAAATTATTACAAGAAAAAGTTAGAGATAATTTCTATTTAATAGGAGACAATTATTCTGACTATGAAGAATATTCAGGGATTATGTCAACTAGAGTTATGATTTGTGCTGCCCATCAAGCCAATATAGTTTTAAGATTAATATTAGGAGAAGAAAATGAAAGATAGTTTTAAACTTGGAAATAAAGAATTTAATTCAAGATTTATCCTTGGTTCAGGAAAGTATTCAAATGAATTAATAAACAGTGCTATTAATTATGCAGGAGCAGAGATAGTGACTGTTGCAATGAGAAGAGCTATCAGTGGAGTTCAAGAAAATATCTTAGATTACATTCCTAAGAATATAACTTTACTTCCTAATACTTCTGGTGCAAGAAATGCCGAAGAAGCAGTGAAGATAGCAAGGCTTGCAAGAGAATGTACTCAAGGAGATTTTCATTAAAATTGAAGTGATTAAAGATAGTAAATATCTTTTACCTGATAATTATGAAACCATAAAAGCAACTGAAATATTAGCAAAAGAAGGCTTTATTGTAATGCCGTATATGTATCCCTGATTTGAATGTTGCAAGAGCTTTAAGAGATGCAGGAGCTAGTTGTATTATGCCACTTGGAGCACCAATAGGTTCTAATAGAGGTTTAATAACTAAGGAATTTATTAAGATTTTAATAGATGAAATAGATTTGCCTATAATAGTTGATGCTGGTATAGGGAAAGCCCTCACAAGCTTGTGAAGCAATGGAAATGGGAGTGACTGCTATTATGGCTAATACTGCAATAGCAACTGCAAGTGATATTCCAAGAATGGCACAAGCTTTTAAGTATGCAATACAAGCAGGTAGAGATGCTTATCTTGCTAAATTAGGTAGAGTTTTAGAAAATGGAGCCTCTGCCTCTTCACCACTTACAGGCTTTTTAAATGGGGAGGACTAATGGAACTAGAAAATATCAACTCAGATATTATGGATAGAGTAATAAGTGAAATGAATAATTATGACTACAATTCATTTACAGATGAAGATATAAAAGAAGCCTTGAATAAAGATTATTTATCTGTAAGAGATTTTCAAGCACTTTTTATCCCCTAAGGCTATGAATTATCTTGAAGAAATGGCAGAGAAAGCTAAAGAATGTAGAGAAAGATATTTTGGAAATTCTGTCTATATCTTTTACACCCTCTATATATCTCAAACTATTGTGATAATTATTGTGTTTACTGTGGTTTTAATTCACATAATAAGATAAAAAAAGAGCTAAAATTAGATTTTGGAACAGATAGAAAGTTGAGTTAAAAGAGATAGCAAAAACAGGTTTGGAAGAAATCCTTTATACTTACAGGGAGAAAGTGAAAGATATTCTAGTATTGAATATATAGGGAGAAGCTTGTAAACTAGCTAGAAAATATTTTAATAATGTGGGAATTGAAATATATCCTGTAAATGTAGAGGACTATAAATATCTTAAATTCTTGTGGAGTGGACTATGTAACTATTTTTCAAGAAACATATAACAATGAAAAGTATAAAAAACTACATTTAGAGGGGCATAAAAAAGTTTTCTCCTATAGATTTAATTCACAAGAAAGAGCTTTGATGGGGAATATGAGGGGAGTTGCCTTTTGGAGCCTTTATTAGGACTAGATGATTTTAGAAAAGATGCCTTTTCAACAGGCTACCATGCTTATCTTTTACAGAAAAAATATCCTCATGCTGAAATTTCTATTTCTTGTCCAAGATTAAGACCCGTTATCAATAATAAAAAAATAGAAGAAGAGTTTGTCAGTGAAAAAGGAGCTATTTCAAATTATATGTGCATATAGATTTTTTTTACCCTTTGCAAATATAACGATATCCACAAGAGAAAAATTCTAAGTTTTAGAGATAATGTTATAAAAAAATAGCTGCAACTAAAAATATCAGCAGGAGTGGATACAGGGATAGGAGCACACAGTGAATATTCAAATAAAAAAAGGTGATGAACAGTTTGAAATAGCTGATAGAAGAACTGTGTCAGAGATATTTGAAAAAGATAAAAAAACAGAGAGCTTACAACCTGTGATGAATGACTATATCTATTTAAAGGACTAAGTATGCTAGATAAAAATAAAAATTGAAATATTATTAGTAATAGAAAATTATGTGAGAATGAAAAATCTTGAAAAAGCAAATTGATTTTTTTCAGCTTATGAGAAAAAAAATAATTTTTAAAAAAAATTTTTGACATTGTTGCACTCACTTTAAGAGAAAAAGATTTAGATAAAAATGAATATTTAAAGTTAATAGAAAAAAATCTATCCTATCTGTCAAAAAAATATAAGATAAATTTAATCTTTACATCAAAATTATGATTTGAAACTTAGATGATAAATATAATATTGAGGAATTCATTTAAGTTATAGTATTTTTTTAAATCTTTAAATGAAAATATTAAAACAGAACTGATAAAGAAATATAAAAAGAATAGGAGTGTCTATTCATAGTCTTGATGAAGCCAAAGAAGTAGAAAAGTTAGGAGCAAGTTATGTAGTTGCAGGACATATATTTGAGACAGATTGTAAAAAAAGGTTTAGAACCAAGAGGATTAAAATTTATTGAAGATTTATCATCTGCACTAACTATTCCAATATTTGCAATAGGTGGAATAGATGAAAAAAATTCTCTATCTGTTATAAATAGTGGTGCTTTTTTTCAATATGTATGATGTCAACTTTAATGAAATATTAAAAAAATAAAAGTAAAAAAATAGAAACTTTACTGAGTAGATTTTTAAAAAATTTTTTTGAAAGGACTTAATAATTTTTAATTTATATATAACGATTACTTGACTGCCATTAGTGTTTCAGGAGATCCACAAAGGCTCCCTCAACAATCAATGGACGTCGCAGTAATCTTATTGAAAGTTAATTATTGACTTAAAAAATTTTTAAAAAGAAAACTTATGATGTAATTTGATTTATTTTTTTACTTTTTTTGTTATAAAAGAAAATTTTTAACTATGTATTATATTAGGAAAATAATACTATTTTTTTAGATGTATAAGATAAAAAAATAAAAATTTTTTTAGTTTAATTTTTTTATAATAGGAGTATAATATAAATATAAAGGGGTATAAAAAAACTTATGGAGGTGATGAAAGTGGCTACTGATGCTATACTAAAAAGTTAAAGATGCAGAATTAAAGGCAAAAGAAATAATTGAAAAAGGCAAATCAAGAAATTGCACTCTTAAAAGAAGAAACTAGAGAAAAATAAAAAAATTTCAGAAGGATGCCATAGAAACAGCCATAAAAGGATGCAGAGATACTTAAAACAAAGTATAAAACTGAAGGAGAAGCTATCGCCAGTCCGATTTTTTTAAAGAAGCTGAACAAAAAAAGTTTTAGCTATTAAAGATGTTAAGGAGGATAAACTAGAATCTGTAATTGAACTAATTGTAGAAAGGATAGTGAATTCAAATGGCAATAGTTAAAATGAAAAAAATTTAAATTATTTGCTCTTGAAAAAAAGACAGAAAATCCTTATTAAAAGAATTACAGAAATTCTCTTATGTTCATTTTGTTAAAAACCAAAGAAGAAGATAAAAAGTTTAAAAGATATTGAATTTAACCAAGATATGACTGCAATTAAAGAAAAAAAGTCAAAAAGGTTAAATGGATGCTTAATTACTTTTTTAAAAACTTTTTCCAAAGGATACAAAAAAAGAAATAGATGAAAGTTCTGTTAAGGAAACCCTGTTTGTACTAGTAGAGCAACAAGCAAGTAAATATGATTTTAGTAACGACTATGAGAATTTAGCTAAATATAAGTAGAGAGATTGATAGCAATAAAGGAAGAAATTGCTAATCTTGAAACTTATAGAAAAAGAGTTATCTAAGTGGCTTAATATAAAAGGAGTCTCTTGGTAATTTAAAAGCTTTTTAAGACAGCAAAATTCTTTTTTTAGGAACAGTTGCAAAGAAGAATTTTGAACCATTAAAAGACAAGCTAAGAAACTTTGAACACACATATATAGAAGAAATCTCCGATGAATCAAGCCAAATTAAATATTATGCTACTGACTTCAAACACCGAAGAAAAAGAACTCAAAAATGAATTAAAAAAACTTATAGCTTTACTGAAAGTTAATTTTTGACTTTTGACACAAGTTTTACTGAAGAATATGACAAAAACTAAAAAGTAGAGAAGAAGAATTAAAAAAAAGCTAATGAAAAAAATTAAAGGAAAAAAAGTTGAAAAAAACTATTGAAACTTATTCCAAAAATTACTTATTCAAAAAAAGAATATTTGGATAATGCTTTAATGAGAGAAACTGTTGTATCAAACTTTTCAAAGGCAACAGATACAGTTAATGTTATAGAAGGTTATATTCCACTAGGATATGGAAGAAGAGTTTAAGAGAAATTGTAAATAAAAAAACTCTAATAAAAGTAACTATTTAGAAATTACTGAAGTTGATAAAGATGATGAGGAAGTACCAATTTCTATTAAAGAATTCAGGAATAACAGGACTATTTGCATCTATAACTCAAATGTATGCACTACCTAAGTATAATGAAATAGATCCAACAGCAATATTATCAATATTTTTACTGGATTTTCTTTGGTATGATGGTAGCTGACTTCGCTTATGGACTTATTCTATTTCATAATTTCAGGTCTTGCATTGATGATTGGTAAATTTGATGAAAATAAAAAGAAAATTTTTTTAAAAATTTTTTTCTTTGCCTTGAGTTTTTTTCAACTATGATATGGGGCTTACTCTATGGTAGTGCCTTTGGTGATTTAATAAAATTACCAACTCAAGTTTTAGACTCATCAAAAGATTTTATGACCATATTAAAACTTTCAATAATATTTGGAGCTGTTCATTTAGTTATGGGACTAGCTATCAAAGCCTATATCCTTATAAAAAAATGGACATTTTATGGATGCTGTATATGATGTTTTCTTATGGTATTTAACTTTGACAAGTTTAATTCTACTTATTCTTGCAGGAAAATTAGAATTTACTTCTCTTACAAAAAAATATACTTCTAGCTTGTACACTTGTTGGAATGCTAGGAATAGTAGCTTTTGGAGCAAGAGATGCAGAAACTATAGTAGGGAAGAATAGGTGGAGGACTTTATTCACTGTATGGAATTACTTCATATATAGGAGATTTTGTTTCATACTTAAGACTTATGGCATTAGGATTAGCAGGAGGTTTTATAGCAGTTGCAATAAATATTATTGTAAAAAAATGTTAGTAAGTGGAGGAATACTAGGAATTATACTTGGAGTAATTGTATTTGCATTTGGGACAATCATTTAATATATTCTTGAGTTTCCTATCAGCTTATGTTCATACTTCAAGACTTATGTATGTTGAATTTTTTTCTCTAAATTCTATGAAGGTGGAGGAAAAGCATTTAAAAAAATTCAGGGTATAGCTAAAATAAATAGTTCATTACTAGTAATGTTTCGTAGACGATCAAAAGTCTAACGTTTCGCAGTAATTCGACCAAACTCGCCTAACTAAAGTTAGCTCAGACATGTCAGAGATTTACATGGCAAAACACTTGCTATGTAATTTTTTTCTAAAAATTTACAATCGTAATTCACTTATTTTTTTAGCTTAGAATAATAGAAAAATAAGGAAGAAAGGGGAAGAAAATGGAAAATATAATGACAATATTTGAGCAAAATGGTGGAGTAGTATTTGGAATATTAGGTGCAGCACTTGCAGTTTTATTATCAGGTATTGGTTCAGCAAGAGGAGTTGGATTAGCTGGGGAAGCAGCAGCAGGTCTTGTTATAGATGAACCTGAAAAATTTGGTAAAGCTATGGTACTTCAACTTTTACCAGGAACACAAGGACTTTACGGTTTTGTCATTGGACTTTTTATCATGTTTAGACTTTCTCCAGATATGAAAGTAATAGAAGGACTATATCTTCTTATGGCAGGACTTCCAGTTGGTTTTGTTGGATTGAGATCAGCTCTATATCAAGGGCAAGTTGCAGTTGCAGGTATTAATATTCTAGCAAAAAATGAAACTCATCAAACAAAAGGAATAATTCTTGCAGTAATGGTTGAAACTTATGCAATCTTAGCATTTGCTATGTCTTTCTTACTACTAAATCAAGTGAAGTTTTAAAAAGGATGTGATAGAATGTCCAATTTAGATAATCTTATTGCAGAGATTTTTGCAACAGGCACAAAAAAAGAAGCGAAACAGAATGTTAACTAAGGCAAAAAAACAGAGAATTCAGAATTTCTCTGAAAAAGAAAAATAAAAAAAGGTACAAAAAAAGAAGTTGATGCTATAAATGATAAGGCACAAGAAGAAGCTCAAGCCTTGAAAAGAAAGAGTGATATCTAATGCCAATTTGAAATCAAGAGATATGATATTACAAGCTAAGGAAGAATTGGCTGATGACATTTTAGAGAAGGTTTTAGAAAGACTTAAAAAAATATTGATACCAAGAAATATCTAAAGTTTGTTGAAAAATATTTTTAAAAAAACTTGAATCTTTCAAAAAAATGCAGAAGTTATGGTTAGTAAAGATATGAAATTAGCCTTTAGGAGATAAGATATTAGATTACAAAAATATCTGATAAAACTGTTGAATCAGGTTGCAGTATAAAAAGATGGAAATCTTATTTATAATAATGAATTCTCTAATCTTATAGAGTTTAATAGAGAAGAATTAGAAAGAGAAATTTTAAATAAAAATTTTTTTGAATAGGAGGTTTTCTTATGGATAGGGAAAAAAATTTGTTCAAGCAAGTGTCAGAATAAGAAATCTTGAGAAAAAAACTCTTAACAAAAAAATTCAATTTGAAAGATTGTATGAAGCTGAAAAATTTAGAAGAAGCTGTTAAACATTTGAAATGAAACAGCCTATTCAGAAGATTTAGCAAAAAAATAGATAGAGCAGAAAAATTTTGAAATAGCTCTTTCAAATTCATTGAATAGAACTTATAGTGAAGTTTTTAAAACTTAGCCCAGTTAAAGAACTTGTAGATGTTTTTTAACTTATAGGTTTGCTTTTTTCATAATATAAAATTGGTTGTTAAGGAAAAAAATTTTACAAGAAAAATTTTTGAGCATATCTATTCAAAAAGTTCATTATGAAGATTTACCTAAATTGAAGAAACAGTTTGAAACAGAAAAAAAGGTGAAAAAAAGGGACTTGGTATGAAGATACTGTTATTCAAGCCTATAAGGTTTTTTTGAAGATACAAAAGGATCCAGAAAAAGATAGAATTTTTTTGTAGATAAAAGATATTTTTGAAAAAAAGTTTTTAGAAGTTTCAAAAAAACTTAGGACTTGATTTAATTGAAGAATATTTTTAAAAAAATATGATAGATTTTCTAAATATCAGAACCTTTATTCGTTGTAAAAGAGATGAGCAGGATATTAATATTTTAAAGAGCTGCTCTTAATTCAAGATGGCTATATAGACACAGAAGATATTGCATCTTATTTCTATAAGGATATAGAAGAGTTTAATTAATTCCTATAAGAATTCTAGAATAGGAAAAAAAGCTTTAATTTTGGCTTTAAAAAGGTTACAATGACACAGGAAGATTGTTATTATTTGAAAAATATATGGATAATTTTTTTGACTAATCTTTTTAAAAAGAAAAAGTACAAAGAATGCCATATGACTCAGAAATTATTTTTTTGCTTATGTGCATGCAAAAAGAAGTAGAAATTAAAAAAATTTAAGAATTTGTTTAGTTGGTAGGGCTAATGGACTTTCAGCAGATTTCATAAAAGAAAGGTTGCGTGAAATTTATGTATAAAATAGCTATAGTGGGAGATAAAGATTCTGTCTTAGCTTTCAAAATTCTTGGAGTAGATGTCTATATAAGTTTAGATGCTCAAGAAGCAAGAAAGATTATAGATAGAATTTCAAAAGAAGGCTATGGAATTATCTTTGTTACAGAGCAAGTGGCAAAAGATATTCCTGAGACAATAAAAAAAGATATAATAGTGAACTTATACCTGCCATTATATTAATACCAAGTAATAAAGGAAGTTTAAATATAGGTTTGGCAAACATAGATAAGAATGTGGAAAAGGCTATTGGTTCAAATATATTGTAGAAAGTGAGGGCTTAACATTGAAAGAAGGTAGAATTATAAAAGTTTCAGGTCCTTTGGTTGTGGCTGAAGGAATGGAAGAAGCTAATGTATATGACGTAGTAGAAGTTTCAGATAATAAGCTCATTGGTGAAATCATAGAAATGAGAGGAGATAAAGCCTCTATACAAGTATATGAAGAAACAACAGGAATAGGACCAGGAGACGTTGTTGTTACAACAGGAAGTCCACTTTCCATTGAGCTTGGACCTGGTATGTTAGAACAAATGTTTGATGGAATACAAAGACCACTTTTGAAAATTCAAGAAGCAGTTGGAGACTTTCTATTAAAAGGAGTCAGTGTTCCAGCACTAGATAGAGAAAAGAAATGGCAATTTAATCCAACTGTAGCAGTTGGAGAAGAAGTAGAACCTGGAAAAGGTTATTGGAACTGTCCAAGAAACAGAAATCGTACTACATAAAATAATGGTTCCTAATGGAGTATATGGAAAAGTAAAGGAAATAAAAGAGGGAGAATTTACAGTAGAAGAAACAATATGCAAGATAGAAACAGAAAATGGTGTTAAAGAATTAAATATGATACAAAAATGGCCAGTTAGAAAGGGTAGACCATATTTAAAGAAATTAAATCCTGTGAAACCTTTAATAACAGGACAAAGAATTATAGATACTTTCTTTGCTGTTACTAAGGGAGGAACTGCAGCTATCCCTGGACCATTTGGATCTGGTAAAACTGTAATACAACACCAACTTGCTAAATGGGCAGATGCTGAAGTAGTTGTTTATGTTGGTTGTGGAGAACGTGGGAACGAAATGACAGATGTACTTATGGAATTCCCAGAAATCATTGACCCTAAGACAGGACAATCTTTGATGAAGAGAACAGTTCTTATAGCCAATACTTCTAATATGCCAGTTGCTGCTCGTGAGGCTTCTATATATACAGCTATAACTATTGGAGAATATTTTAGAGATATGGGGTACTCAGTGGCACTTATGGCAGATTCAACAAGTCGTTGGGCAGAAGCACTTCGTGAAATGTCAGGACGTTTGGAAGAAATGCCAGGTGATGAAGGATATCCAGCATATCTATCAAGTAGAATAGCAGAATTCTATGAAAGAGCAGGACTTGTTGAATGTCTAGGTAATGGTGAAGAAGGAGCATTGACAGTAATTGGAGCAGTATCTCCTCCTGGTGGAGATATTTCTGAACCTGTTTCTCAATCAACATTGAGAATAGCAAAAGTGTTCTGGGGACTTGACTATGCACTATCATATAGAAGACACTTCCCAGCAATAAACTGGTTGAACTCTTATTCACTTTATCAAGCTAAGATGGATAAGTATAAAGAAGAACATGTTGATAGAGATTTCCCAAAATTTAGAATAGAAGCAATGGCACTTTTACAAGAAGAAGCTAAATTACAAGAAATCGTAAGACTTGTTGGTAGAGATTCACTTTCTGAGTATGACCAATTGAAAGTTAGAAAGTTACAAAGTCACTTCGTGAAGACTTCTTACAACAAAATGCCTTCCATGAAGTAGATACTTATTGCTCTTTGGATAAACAATTTAAAATGTTAAAGTTAATTTTGTTTTTCTATGATGAAGCACAAAGAGCTATAAAAAGAAGGAGTTTATTTAAATGAAATCTTAGCTCTTCCAAGTCGTGAAAAAATAACAAGAGCAAAGAATATAAGTGAAAAAGAGTTAGATAGTTTTTGATAAAGATAGAAGAAGAAATAAAAAGAAGCAGTATCAAAAGTTGATAGAAAGAAGGAGGTACAACTAATGCTTAAGGAATATAAATCAGTGCAAGAAATAGTAGGACCTCTAATGATAGTTGAAGGTGTTGAAGGAATTAAGTATGAAGAACTTGTAGAAATACAAACTCAAACAGGAGAAAAAAGACGTGGTCGTGTGCTAGAAATCGATGGCGATAGAGCCATGGTACAACTTTTTGAAGGATCTGCAGGTATAAATCTTAAAAATACAACAGTTAGATTTTTAGGAAAACCACTTGAACTAGGAGTTTCTGAAGATATGATAGGACGTGTTTTTGATGGTTTAGGAAATCCTATAGATAAGGGACCAAAAATTATTCCTGAAAAAAGAGTGGATATAAATGGTTCTCCAATCAACCCTGTTTCAAGAGATTATCCATCAGAATTTATTCAAACAGGAATTTCAACTATTGATGGACTTAATACTCTAGTTAGAGGACAAAAATTACCAATATTCTCAGGTTCAGGACTTCCACATAACAATGTTGCAGCACAGATAGCAAGACAGGCAAAGGTGCTTGGTGATGATGCAAAAGTTTGCTGTTGTGTTTGGAGCAATGGGAATAACTTTTGAAGAAGCACAATTCTTTATAGATGACTTTACAAAAACAGGAGCTATTGACAGAGCAGTTCTATTTATAAATCTTGCCAATGACCCTGCCATAGAAAGAATTTCAACTCCAAGAATGGCACTTACTTGTGCAGAATATCTTGCTTTTGAAAAGGGAATGCATGTTTTGGTTATCTTGACAGACTTGACTAACTATGCAGAAGCTCTTCGTGAAGTTTCTGCAGCTAGAAAAGAAGTTCCAGGAAGAAGAGGATATCCAGGATATCTGTATACTGACCTTTCTCAAATCTATGAAAGAGCAGGAAAAATAAAAGGAAAACCTGGTTCTATTACTCAAATTCCTATTTTAACTATGCCTGAAGATGATATAACTCACCCAATTCCTGACCTTACAGGATATATCACTGAAGGGACAAATAATTCTTTCAAGAGAATTGTATCAAAGAGTGGTATTCAACCACCTATCTTTGTAATTCCTTCTCTATCAAGATTGAAAGATAAAGGAATAGGTAAGGGTAAAACAAGAGAAGACCATGCTGATACAATGAACCAAATTTATGCAGCCTATGCTTCAGGAAGAGAAGCTAGAGAACTTGCAGTAATTCTTGGAGATTCAGCACTATCAGAAGCAGATAAAGCTTTTGCAAAGTTTGCAGAAAATTTTGATAGGGAATATGTAAGTCAAGGTTATGAAACAAATAGAAATATAGAAGAAACTTTAAATCTAGGTTGGAAACTTTTAAAAGTAATTCCTCGTACAGAATTAAAGAGAATAAGAACTGAATATATAGATAAGTATTTGAATGATAAAGACTAGGGGGATTATTATGGCAAAGCTAAAAGTAAATCCTACTAGAATGGCTCTTTCTGAATTAAAAACTTAGACTTGTAACAGCTAAAAAGAGGACATAAACTTTTTAAAAGATAAGCAAGATGAATTAATGAGACAATTCATTAATCTTATTAAGGAAAATAAAAAAAGCTTCGTGTGGAAGTTGAAAAAGAACTTTCAGAATCTTTTAAATCTTTTTCTTCTTGCAAGTGCAACAATGAGTCCATTATTTTTTGAAAGTGCTGTATCTTTTCCAAAAGAAAAAAATTATCAGTGGAAATAAAATCAAAAAAATATAATGAGTGTCAATGTTCCTGAGATGAAGTTTGTCAAAGAGGAAATGGAGGAAGTATATTCCCTTATGGTTTTTGTACAAACTTCAGCTGAGCTTGATGATACTGTTATAAAATTACAAAAAGTCTTGGATAATCTTTTTGTCTCTTGCTGAGATAGAAAAAAATCTTGTCAACTTATGGCTGATGAGATTGAAAAAGACAAGAAGAAGAGTTAATGCTCTCGAATATAGTACTATTCCTAATCTTGAAGAAACAGTTAAAGATATTAGAATGAAACTAGATGAAAATGAAAGAGCAACTATAACAAGACTTATGAAAGTAAAACAAATGCTAGAAAAAAATGCATAAAGGGAAAAAAAGTAAAAAAATAGCTCGTTACTGAGTAGATTTCTTAACGATGAAAAATCAAGAATTCGCTGTAAAACAGGAAACTCGCTAACAAGTTAGCTCAGACACTCCTGATTTTACTCGGCTCATTCTATTTGATTTTTCATCTAAAAATCTACATTCGTAACTCGTCTATTTTTTTAGTTTTTTTAATCAGAAGAGTATAAAGAAGAAAGCTCGTTACCAAGAACAGGAACGAGCTTATTTTTTTATTTAGATTAATTTTTAATGTTTTTTTATCCGATTCCATGATATATAAGTCCAAGTACAAATACAACTAGAACTAATGGTACATAAACATATCTACCAACAGTGAAGTATGCTTCTGAACGTTTAACTTTACTTCCTTCATTAAGTTCTTCCATGAAAGATTCTTTTTTTAGTATCCAGTACCAAGAAATAGCTCCAAGCACTGCTCCAAATGGAATTATATATATAGTAACAACGTCCATCCAAGGTCCAACTTTGTTTTCTGGTTCAATGAATATACCTATAACAAGAGATACTATAGCAAGTAAGAAAATAACAGCTTTTCTTGACATCTTAAATCTTGTTATTATAGATTCACCAACAACTTCAAACATGTTTTGTAATGAACTTACAGCAGCAAATACAACAGATATGAAGAATAGTATAGCTAGTACATGTCCAAATGGCATTTGTTTGAAATACAGCTGGGATAGTCATAAACATTAGAGATGGTCCAGCACCTGCAGGGTATCCGAATGCATATGATGCAGGAATTACAACGAAAGCAGCTATCATAGCAGCTAATGTATCAAAGATACCAGTTTGTAAAGCACCATTTACTATATCTTCTTTTTTATCAAGGTATGCACCACAAACTATCATTCCACTACCAGTTATAGAAAGTGAGAAGAAAGCTTGTCCCATGGCATTAACCCAAGTTTCAACATTAAATAGATAAGACCAATCAGGTACGAATAAATATTTGTAACCTTCAATAGCTCCTGGTAAAAATGCAACTCTTACTGCTAATATGAAAAATAGTACGAAGAAAGCAGGCATCATGATTTTGTTAGTTTTTTCTATACTTGAAGCTCCAGCAAAAAGTGTAAGTAGAGTTATGACAATTACTGCTATATGCCAAGGAAGTATTACAAAGTTTCCTTGAACAGCTTCACCAAAGAATTGAGCTGTATCAACTTCTAATATCTTTCCTGTAACTGCTGCTCCAAAAGTTCTTAAAACCCAAGCAGATATAATAGCATATCCAATAGCTATACTCATAGATCCTAAAAGAGGAATATAAGCTAGAGTATAACCTAATTTACCTTTTCCTTTTTCATTCCAAGCATATTCATAAGAACCTAAAGTTCCTGTTCCAGCTCTTCTTCCAATTAAATATTCAGCAGACAAACCAACATAAGAAAATAAAAGCAATGAACATAAAATATATTAATAAAAAAATACAGCTCCTCCGTACTTTCCAACTCTATATGGGAAAGCCCAGATATTAGCCATACCAACGGCAGAACCTACACAAGTTAATATAAAACCTAGTTTTCGACTGAAATTTTCTTTCCGAATTGTCCATATAAGCCTCCTAAAAATTTTTAATACAAAAGTCCATTTTTTTCATTAACTAATTTTTAATAAAAAGGAGAGATTTCTCTCTCTTTTCTATCCTAGAAATAACAGATTACATACAAAAATTAAAGAGTTCATTTATTATTTCAATTATTTTTTTGATTCCAAATCTAGCTGTAAAGAATCTTAATTGTTTTGGTTCATAAACAAATTCTAGAGGTTTGATATCATCTTTATGTTTGTATAATTTGATGATACCTTCAGCTACTATATCCATATGTTTATAAGTATAAACTCTTCTAGGGATAGTAACTCTAACAGTTTCTAGTTTAGGTTTATGGTTTTCACCAGTTTTAACGTCTCTTCCTGCAGAGATGATTCCTCTTTCCATAGTTCTTACACCACATTCAACATAAATAGCTGCTGCAAGTGCTTGAGCTGGGAATTCTTCTTGAGGGATATGAGGACAGAATCTTCTAGCATCTAAGAATACAGCGTGTCCTCCAACTGGTTCAAGTATAGGTACTCCAGCTTCTTTTAATTTTTCTCCTAGGTATCTAACTTGTAAAACTCTATGTCTGATATATTCATATTGTAAAGATTCTTTTAATCCTATTGCCATAGCTTCCATATCTCTACCAGCAAGTCCTCCATAAGAAGGCATTCCTTCATAAACAACAACTAATTCTTTAGCTTTTAAGAATAGTTCTTCGTCGTTCATACATAAGAATCCACCGATATTAACAAGACAGTCTTTTTTACCACTCATAGTACATCCATCAGCATAGCTGAACATTTCATGTACTATTTCTTTTTATAGTTTTTATCTTGATATCCTTCTTCTTGTTCTTTTTATGAAATAAGCATTTTTCAACACATCTAGTTGCGTCATAGAAAACTTTTTATTCCATATCTGTTAGTTAATTCTCTAACAGCTTTCATATTTTTTTCATTGAAACAGGTTGTCCACCAGCTAGGTTAACAGTTACTGCTAAACATACGTAAGCTATGTTTTTCTGCTCCAACTTCATCTATTAATTTTTTTGTAATTTGTTTAAATCTATATCTCCTTTGAAAGGAACATTAAGAGTTGCATCGTGAGCTTCATCTCTTATGATATCTTTGAATATTCCACCGTTTCTTTCTTGGTGATATCTAGTAGTTGTGAAATACATATTTCCAGGAACATATTGTCCAGGTTTAATAGCGATTTGAGATAAAAGGTTTTCAGCTCCTCTTCCTTGGTGAGTAGGAACTATATGTTTAAATCCCAAATATTTCTTGTACAGTTTGATTCTAAGTGGAAGAAGTTTCTACTTCCTGCATAAGCTTCGTCACCTTGCATAAGTCCTGCCCATTGTTTATCACTCATAGCGTTAGTTCCACTATCAGTTAATAAGTCAATGTAAACATCTTCTGAGTTAATTAAGAAAGTATTATATCCTGCTTTTTTTAATTACTTCTTCTCTTGTTGCCTTATCAATCATTTTAACTGTTTCTACACTCTTAATTCTAAATGGCTCTGCTGGATAATCTTCAAATCTCATAATAATTCCTCCTAAAAAAATTAATGTTTAATACATAATGCATTATGTATTTTTCTAGATAGAGTATAGCTCATTTTCAAAAAAAAATGTCAATATTTTTTTATTTTTTTGTTTTTAAATAAGTAAAAAAATCTAAAAAAATACATATTTTTAAAAACTTTTTTTGAAAAATTAATTATAATTTGAACTTTTTTTATCAAATATGTTATATTTTTAGATAGGGTAAGTATTGGGGAGGACAGGAGTATGAAAGTAGTAAAAAGATTTATTAAGTGAGCAGATATACAAGATTTTTAAAAGAGGATATAATTAATTCTAGAATAAACTTTGGTGAGGTTTTTAGTCAATAAAAATTTACAAGAAAGATTTGAAGTAAGTTCTACTCCAATAAGAGACGCAATATTGAGACTAAAAAGAAGATGGAATAGTGGAGGAAGTAACAAGATCAGGGCAAAACTCATAGATTTTTGATCCACATTTTGCTTGTGAAGTTAATCAATTAATTATGACAATCACTTTGGGAGTTATCGAATACTCTCTAAAAAAATCCTGAGAATAGAAAAGAGATTCTTGCTAATTTAAAAGAAAATATGTAGAATTAGAAGAAGATAATTTGTCAACTGATCTCTATTATGACTATGACTATCATTTTCATAAAAACTTTTTTTGATTATTCAAACAATAAGTTATTGAAAGGATTTATTTAAAAAAATATAATCTGATAAATGAAATTTTAGTTAAAAGCATATCATAAAGGAGCTATTTCTTTAAAAAAAATAGAAAAAGCTTGTTTAGAAGATCATGAAAATATTATTAAATCTATAGAAGAAAAACAATATATCTCTAACTTTAGATTTAACAAAAGAAACATTATTTAAGTGCTGAAAAAAATATTTAAAAAAACTTATAAAAAAATAAATTAAAAAAAGGCTGTTGTAAATTAATAAAAAGTAAAAAATAGTTCGTTACTGAGTAGATTTTCTTAACGATGAAAAAAATCAAGAATTCGCTGTAATTTCGGAAACTTGCCAACAAGTTGGCTTCAGACACTCTGACAATTACTCGGCTCATTCTATTTGATTTTTTTCATCTAAAAATCTACATTCGTAACTCACTTATTTTTAACTTTTAGATTAAAGAGTTTAACAACAGCTATTTTTTCATACTTCTAATTTTTAGAATGTATAACCAGCTTTTTATACCGATTTTTTTACATTGTTTTTCTTTAGAGTTGCTGATATATGTTCCTTCAAGACCATAATTATATCCAATATCTGTTTGAACATTATAGTCTAGATTAATTTTTTTACAGCATCTTTTTTTAATTCTATCTCCTTTAATACCAAATGATGAAGTACTTCCATCAATTTTAGCATCCATATCACCATTTTTTTATATCCAGCAAGACCAGTTATTCCATAAGCTCCTGCAGATATACTACTTCTTAGATTATCACCATAGAAAATTTTATTGAAGCTGATTCCTGCTTCTCCATCAACATAGTGATAAGTTTTAGCACTAATATCAAGAGGTAAATCTCCACTTTCATTTACTTTACTTTGTTTTTACCATAGTGTAAGCTAAAAGTGCTTTTAATTGAACAAATACATCTTCTTGTATAGGATAGTTCATAATAAGTCCACTATAAGTATTTAAAGCATTTGTATTTACTTTACCCTCAGAATGTAAATCTTGATAGTTATTTCTCATTTCTCTTTTTACTTTATATGTTCCATATTGAGCACCCACTCCAGTAATCCAGTTTAGATTATTTACAATAGGTTTATTGAAATACCCACCAACATAAGCAGACACTCCTTTTATATCAGATTCAGTCGCTACAGTTGTAAGACTTCTTTGATATACTTCATTGTGTTTAGTGTTTGCTCCTCCAATCATAAATCCATACTTAGTTCCCGATTCAGCAGTTTTTTCATATAGTCCATAAGCTGTATAGATATTTCCTTTGAAATTATCTTGAACAGTTCTATTAGAAATAAATCCACCTCTTGCAATATGTTTCTTATCAGTTAAAGCATGAGTTATTTCAAATGGAATATTAGTATAAGTTGAAATTTCATTTTTTAGAAATCTTGTTTAACTTAGAATAGATATTTCTATCACTTAGTTGATTAAGCATATTCTTTTAGTTCAGTTAAAACTTCTTCTTCTCTCATAGTATAATAAATCTTACCTTTTTAAATTTTTGGTAATCTTTAGATATACTAGTTGTATATCCTTCTAATTCTTTATATAAGTCTTTATTGATATCTGCTAAACTTTTTAGTTAAATTTTTCAACAGTATAATCCAATTGTTTTTTTGTAGCAGTTTGTAGAGGTTTCTAACTTATTAAGAAGAAAACCAAAATCCCACTTATCTGCAACATCTTGATTTTTTTACATTATTTACAGCTGTTAAAAGTTCATCAAAATTAAGTTCAGGATATTCATCTTTTAATTTGTCCAATGTTGTAGTATCTAGTCTACTAACAATTTCTTTAATTTTTTTAGTATTTTTCATTTCTTACACTAGCATCTTCTCTTTTTTCTCTTAATTCAGCTATATTAAAATCTTTTTAAATTTTCCAAGAAAGAATCAAGCTTTTAAAGATTTATATTCAGATGTTTTTTTCTAATTTTTTTCAGCTAATTTTTAATTTGTCATTTAAATCTTTTTTTCTTTTTTTAATATTATTTTTTTAACAGTATCACTGTCTTTAATATTTTTCAATTAACTTTTTTTCATTTCATCTCTTTCAGTAGAAGTTAAGTTAAATTGAGATAAATCATTTAACAAGTCATCTGCATCTTTAGTTTTTTTAAGTAAATAGCTAGATTAGTAAGTTTTTTTCTTCATTTCTATCTTCATCAGCAACACTGAAAGTTGTTCTTTTATTTGTTGTAGTTAAAGTTTCAGATAGAACAGAAAGCTTTTTTAGCATTTTTTTATACTTCTATAAACAGCATTTTCTTCGGGAGAAAGTCTTTTTAATTTCATCTTTGATTTTTTTACATCAAGTAATGAAGTTCCATTCTTTCGAGAACTTTTTTTATTATCAACTAAACTATGAGCAATAGAATCAGATATAAATGGTATAGTCATATCGTATTCTTTACCAGTTACTATGTCAGTATATTTGTAGTCAATTTTTTTCTTCCTATATCTATAGTTCCATCTTCACCAATTCTACTTGTCATCATTTCTATTTGGAATTGGTTTCTTTCATCTAAAGTGATTAACCCAAATCTACTTATGAAAAAGTATATTAGGATCAGAGTCTTTTTAAAAGCATGTTGATAGAAGTTACCTTCAGTATTCTTTTTTTAGTTGAATCTATATCTAAAGATAGAGAAGCTCTACCTGAAATGGATACTCCTGAGTCACTTCCTAATTGTCCGCCAACCCAAACTTTCTTAACATTAAGTATCTTAGCATAAGGATCCTAAAATGATATTAGTTCCATATCTACCAGTAAATTGTTCTTCTATCTCAATTTGGTTACTTCCTTCACCTAAATCAATAGTTCCTTCTATTCTACCTCTACCTCTAAATTCAATATTTTTTTACCAAGTAAATCTCTAATGATTTTTAGAATCTTGAAGAACTCTATCTAGCCATTTTTTTCATCAGCTGGACTTCCGCCCCAATATGGTTTATAGAAACCATATCTTTTTGGAATAGTTTCTGTAATTTCTTCATTTATAGCAGATATTTCATCAGATTTTTTTCTTCTTCAATAGCACTATATTTTTTTCCATTCTTTAAGTAATTCTTTTTTTCTTTCTCAGTTTTTTTGTACTTAAAAAAAGTTTCAAAAATCAGCCTCAGTCATATACTTTAAAGTCCACCAATAAGCTCCTTTAGGCCAAGCAGGATCATTTAAAAGCAGCCTTTTGTTTTTTTCTTGAGCTTCTTTATAGACTTTTTCAATAGGAGCTAATCTTTCTTTGGCTTCTTTAACTTCTTTTCTTAAATTTTCTAAGTCACGATCAAAATCACCATTTTCAAAAAGGAGTTACCCATTTTGCATTAAAAAGCAGCCTCAGTCATATTTTTTTCTTATCATAGAAATAATGCTCAAAAGTATTACTTGGAAGCTCACCATTATCTATGTTTTTCTTGAGCTTCTGCAATTTTGTCACTAAGTTTTTTTAGGTTCTCCCCAACCATCTTTTTAGAAGAAGTTCAGGACTATAGTCATATTTATCTTGTAAATATATGCTTCCATCTTTAGTATATAGCTTTTTTTACCTGCACTATCAGTTGTTGAATTATCATCAAATTCATTATAAGTAAAAAAATACGAGTAAATATAGTATCTTTAAATCTTTCATCATCAGGAGCAGATGATTTATGTAAAGAGATAGGTTCTAAAGTCCATAGTACTTTCCATTCATTTCCTTTACTATCTCTTGTGTAAAGTTCATCACCCTTTTGTATAAGACCTGTCACACCTTTTTTTCTTCCATTTTTTTCTTTAAGAAAGGCAGCAACTTCTGTTCTTGATTTCCCTTCTATTTTTTTGAATAGTACTCATCCATTTTTTTATATCCAATAAGTTTGTTTGTTTTTTTCATTAGGATAGGCATCAGCATCAGGTGTAGTATTTCTTGAACCAATACTCTTATACACACCTTCTACTAAAAATCTTTCATTATTAGTATTTTTTTAGCTTTTTTTCCACTTCTTTTTGAAAAAAATTATCTTTACTTAAATAGATTATATCTTTTACTGAGTTTCCATTACCTAAATAGAATCTATTTTTGATAACCACTTCTTTCATAACCCATTTTTTTCAAAATTATCATTATTTATTCCTTTTTGCACCTTGTGTAATTAATTTTTTCAGTTCTTTGATAACTTCTACCAGCATCAGAATCAGAAATCGGAATTTTTGTGCCTTCTAATTCATATTTCCATTCATTACCATCACTTGAATCAACAACATGTGCAACAGGGACTAAATCTATATCATCATGTAGTCTACTCGCCTTTTTTTAGTTGCTTTATTTGTGTAATTAGAAATAATTCCATTTTTTTCTATTTTTTTCATCAACAATTCTTAAGAAATCATTATATCCTTTTTTTGTTCAATAGCTTCAACAAATTCATTTGTCAAAGGAACTCTATAATGTGGATATTTACTCATATTTGGCTTAGTATTACTATATGAATTTATTGCTATTAACAGCATCAGTATTAGTATATTCTTTTTTTCATTATGTATTACTCCTTTTTAAAAGTTTTTTTAGAAATCTAACATTTAATTCTAGATAATAGTTTCTTTCAGGTGCTGGTAGAGCTTCTAAACTTGTTTCTCTTAAGTTATATTTTTTTGAGAAAAGATTTTTAGCACCTATTTTAATATCTGAGTAAGCATCAGGTTTATATGAGAATCCAGCATCTACTACTCCATATCCTCCTATAGTATGCTTTACTACAACATCATCTTTATTTAGATCTTCATTTTCTCTAAGTTCTCTACTTTGTTGTTTTGCAAGGTAAGTATAGTTTACAAAACCAGCTAGCTTATCTGTAAAGTTATATCTTAGCCCTAAAGTAGCTTTTAATCTTGGAACCATAGGAACTTCATCTCCTCTTTCCAATCTAGCTTCTTCATTAGCAACTAAAACCTTTGTACGAACAAAAGTTAAAGATTGATTAAATCTAAATTTTCCAACATTTTGCTCCGCCTCAAACTCAATTCCCATTCTTCTAGTTTTTCCAATATTTCTATATTTCCATCTATTGACAGCTGGGTTAGTTACACCTGAACTGATTAAAGTTATTTCGTCTTTTGTATCAGTTAAGAAAAATGAAGTACTAACCGTAGAACCTAAGATATAGTCTCTAAAACCTATTTCAAAAGTATCAGTTTTTTCAGCATTTAAATTGTTGTCAACATATTTAGAAGCAACATTGACAGTAGGAGGAATAATAAAACCTGAATTTGGATTTTTAAGAGTAGTATCATGAACTTTATCAGTCAACTGATTTCCAAAAGGAGTTACAAAACCTCTTTCGTATCTAGTATAGAATCTTCCTGTATCATTGTATTTAAACAAAAATCCAAGTTCTCCTGCATAGTTATCAAGTTTTTCTATTAGTTTCTATTCTTTTTAACTTCAGGTTCAACATAAGGCATTACATTTTGGTCCATTTTCTCTGTAACCATTGTATTTAGTCTTTTTCCATTCTTCCACCTAAAGTTACATCTAACCAATTAGCTAGACCCCATTTATTAAAAACATATATTCCTTCAGATTTTTTTCTTCATTTCCATATTTACTCTATTTATAACTGGGAAGTCTTTCCTTTTTCATCAAGAGGGACATCCATATAACCATTGTTATATGTTTTTAAAGTTTCAGATTGAACAAGTGAATTTCTTTTTATTTGTTGCACTTTGATAATCATAACCAACTATTGTTTCACTAGGGAGATTTCCAACTAAGTTGTAATCGTATTTAGCTTTTTAATTTTTACTCCATCTTTTATTTTTCTTCAAAAGTCAGCATGCATCTTTGATTTTATGTCATAGAAGTTTATTTCTTCTTTATGCCAAATATGAGAACTGTCTGAAGCAATGATTTTTAATATCATCTATACTTTCAGTTTCAATGTCTCTTTCTTGTTTTTTTGCTTTATAAAAGTAGTTGATAAAGTTACATTTTGAGTAGGTCTATATTCATAGTCAAAAGTATAACTTCTATCTTTTGTATCTATATCCATGTTGAGTCCTGCTTTTCTTCTATCGTTTTTTTAATTCTTCAACAGGAATTTGGTTAGATGAATCTTGTTTAATATCACTAAATCTAGTTTGGAATCTAAATCTATGTTTAGCATTTATCTTATAGTCAAAAACCTAATAAATAGATCTTATTTTTCTTTTTCTTCATGCTCTCTATAGTCTTCACTATTTAAGTAACTAAAACCATAGTTTACATATAGATGTTTATTGAAGTTATATCCACCTGCAAAACCAAAATTTCTATTATCAAAAGAACCATAGTTTAAGTCCATGAAAAAGTTATCTTTAGTTACATTTGAGTTAGTAGAAATGCTTACAACTCCACCAACAGAACCACTTCCGTAAAGAGTAGCTCCTCCACCTGGAATTATTTCAATTTTTTTAATTGATTCAACAGGTATAGCATTAATCGGTAAGCTTGCCATAGTTTCTTCAGTAGGGTTGATACTTACACCATCAACTAAAACTTTAACTCTACTTAATGATTTTTCTCCACTACCTCTCATATCTATTCTTGGTCCAAAAGCTGTATTTTGTACAACAACCCCTGGTGCATCTCTTAATATATCCTCTACATTTTTATAGTTTTTTTCTCTGATTCTTTCTTGAGTTATTACGAAAGTATTTTTTTGCTCTTTAGGAGGAGCGGTATAGTCTGAAGTCTTAGAACCTTTTGACAGTTGTTTGTCCTAATTCTATGACATCTTCAGAAAAACTTGCTATGGAACTTATTATACTTAGTAATACTAATAGTTTTTTTCATTACTATTTCTCCTTTCAAAATTTTTATTATTTTCGACTAATAATAAATAGAATTATTTTTATTTGTCAATATACTAATTTTAGAAAATAAAAAATTATGCTCTAAATATAAACAATAGAGTATAATTTCTTTCGTTTTTTTATAAAAAAAATACAAGTTAAAAAAATTCTTGATTTTTTTATAGTAAAGAAATAGTTTTTAAAAATTTTTCATTTTTGAGATTATTTTATAAAAAAAATAAAAAGAGCTATTTTTAATTAGAGTAAAAATAAATGAGTTACGAATGTAGATTTTTAGATGAAAAATCAAATAGAATGAGCCGAGTAATTGTCAGAGTGTTTGAAGCCAACTTGTTGGCAAGTTTCTGCAATACAGCGAATTCTTGATTTTTTTCATCGTTAAGAAATCTACTCAGTAACGAGTTATTTTTTACTTATATAATAACTCTTATTTTTAATTAATATATTTTATTTTTTTCTTTTTTTATCTTTATATAAAGTATAAAGATATATTAGATATGCTCCAACTCCAATGACAGTACAACCAGCCATAGAATATTCAGAGTTTAGAAATCCAAATTTTATAGCAATAAAAGCAAATAGGTTTATTGCAATCACTAAGCTAAGCAATACTAATATCTGTGTTAAAAAGACCTTTAATTTTTCCATTCATAATTAACTCCAAAATTATTGTGGTTTTTACAACGATATTAACTATTCTATTAGGTATTACTATAACTTTTTACAATATTCATTCCTTCTAAATGTTTAGTAACATTTAGGTAATTCTAAAGCAGCTTTTTTTCAACTACAGCCTTATCAGCAGTCTTTTTTTCAATTTCAAAGCTTCCTCTAATTTTTTTCCATTAACTTGAACAGCTATAGTAACTTCATCAGAAGATAACATTTTTTTCATCATATTCAGGCCATTTTTTTCATTGAATAAATATCCAGTTTCTCCTAATTCTTCCCAAATTTCATCACAGAAATGTGGAACAAATGGAGATAACATAAGTAATATCTTTTTCAATGTATAAGCTAAAATTTTAGGAGCTTGTTCTGAGCTCATTGAGTTAGTAACATAACTTTGAACTTCATTGATAAGTTCCATATTAGCAGCTATAGCAGTGTTAAAAGTGGTAGTTATTTTTCAATTGCATCAGTAACTTTTTTTAATAGTTTGATTCAATTTAATTAACAATGCCTTATCTTCTTTAGAAAGTTTATCATAATCAATGTCATCATGAGCATTTTTTTACAAGCTCTGAATTTTTCAAAAAAATTAATCTCCAAACTCTTGTTAAAAATCTATATGCTCCTGCAAGTCCATTTTCATTCCATTCTAATTCTTTTTCAGGTGGTGCAGCAAACATGATAAATAATCTAGTTGTGTCTGCTCCATATTTATCTAACATTTCTTCAGGGTCAACACCATTATTTTTTTAGATTTTTGACATCTTTTTCAACTTTAACTTGTAATTCTTCTCCTGATTCAGAATAAGCCTTATCTCCCTTTAAAACAACATCTTTTGGAAGTAAGTATCTGTTTTCTTTTTCAGAATAATATGATGGTCCTAATACCATTCCTTGAGTTAATAGTCTCTTAAATGGTTCATTTGCTGTTAAAAGTCCTAAATCTCTTAAAACTTTAAAGAAGAATCTAGCATATAGCAAGTGCATTACAGCATGTTCAACTCCACCAATATATTGGTCTACAGGAGTCCATTTATCTACAATTTCTTTAGCAAAAAGGTAAATTTAAATTTTTAGGATCACAATATCTTAAGAAATACCAAGAAGAATCTACGAAAGTATCCATAGTATCAGTATCTCTTCTAGCTTTTCCACCACAACAAGGACAAGTAGCTTCTTTAAATTTGGTTAGAAGTTTCTAAAGGGTTTCCATTTCCTGAGAAATTCTATATCATCAGGTAAAGATTACAGGTAGATTTTTCATCTTTTTCTAAAAACTTCACCACATTTTTTCACAATATAGAACAGGGAATAGGAGTTCCCCAATATCTTTGTCTTGAAATACCCCAGTCTTTTTAATCTATATTTATATGTTCTTTGTCCAAGATTTTTTTCTTCAACATATTCTGCTATTTTAATTAAGGCATCTTTACTAGATAGACCATTAAAGTCACCTGAGTTTATCATTATACCTTCTTCAACAAAAGGTAATTCAACTTTTTCATCAGCTTTTTTTAGAAGTTATAACTTGTTTAACAGGTAAAGTTATATTTTTCTAGCAAAAAGCAAAGTCTCTTTCATCGTGAGCAGGAACTCCCATTACAGCTCCTGTTCCATAGTTCATAAGAACATAGTCAGCTATCCATAATGGAACTATTTCTTTACTTACAGGGTTTTCTATATGCCAACCACTGTCAATACCATTTTTCTCTACCTTCTGCTCCTCTTTCAATCATATCAGTATTTTTTTCATTTCTGTTACTTTGTCTTTGATTGAAGGATTAACTTTGTAAGATTTTATCAACAATAGGGTGTTCAGGTGCAACAACTGCATAAGAAACCCCATAGATAGTATCAATTCTTGTTGTGAATATAGGTAAATCTTCACCTGTTTCAACAACTTTTAATTTTAGCTCAGTACCAAAAGATTTTCCTATCCAGTTTTTTTGCATAGTTAAAACTTTTTTTCAGGCCAACCATCTTTTTATTTCTTCATGCCCTTCTAATAGTTCATCAGCATAGTCAGTTATTTTTAAAGAACCATTGTTCCAATTCTTTTTTTGTATAACATGAGTCTTAGAGTGACGCCAACACATTCCATCTTCAACTTGTTCATTTGCTAGAACTGTTTGACAGTCAGGACACCAGTTAACTAAAGATTTTTTCTTGTAGATTAATCCTTTTTCATACATTCTCTTGAATAACCATTGATTCCACTTATAGTATTCAGGAGTATAGCTTGCTATTTCTCTTTCCCAATCATATGAAAAACCAATTAATTTTAATTGTCTTCTCATATTTTCTATATTAGACTTAGTCCAAATAGCAGGGTGAATTCCATTTTTGAATAGCAGCATTTTTCTGCAGGAAGTCCAAATGAGTCCCAACCCATAGGTTGAAGTACATTATATCCCTTTCATTCTTTTTATATCTTGAAATAACATCTCCTATAGTATAGTTTCTAGCATGTCCAACATGTAGCTTTTCCTGAAGGATAAGGTAACATTGAAAGTACATAATAATTTTTCTTTTACCTGCTACTTCATTTTTCTGTTTTTAAAGATGTTATCTTTAGCCCATTTTTTTCTTGCCATTTCTTTTTCAATTTCCTTATAATCGTATTCTCTCAACTTTTCCACCTCTTAAATTTCTTCTTTATTTATCCAATCTTCACTTTTTTTCTAATTCTTTGAATAGTATTATCTATACTTTTTTTAGGTTTTTTTAGATAAGATTTTAGCAATTTCTCTATATGAGTAACCTCTTATTAAGTATTTTTAAAACTTCTTTTTTTCAAATTTACTAAAAATTTTTTTATCTGAAAAAAATTCTTAAACTCTTTTATCTCTTCTTTTTAAGAGATATGCCTCTTCAGGATTATTTTCTGAAGAAATATAATTATCTACATCAGAACTATCTTCTATCATTGAGCTTGTTGTTAAAGCTTCATTCAAAAACAGAATTTTTTTGAGTATTAGCCTTTCTGATAGCACTTATCATTTCTCTTCTTATACACAGAAAAGCAAAACTACTGAAAGAAGATTTTAGTTTCATCATAGAATTTTATAGCTTTTTAATAGTCCTAAAATACCTTCTTGTAGTAAATCTTCTTGTTCAGCACCTATTAAATAGTATTTTTTTGTGCATTAAAAGATAAAAATTTTTGAATACTCTTTTTAAAATCCAATCTATAGCCTCACTGTCTCCAGTTTGAGCTTTCTTTAAAATAGTATTTATATTTTTCTTCCATTATCTCACCATTATTTATTAACAATTCTTGACAGTAGTATTCCACTTGCAACAGAGACATTTAAAGAATTTATTTGTCCAAACATTGGAATTTTTGATTAGTTTATCACAGTGTTCTCTAACTTTTTTTCTAATCCCACTACCTTCATTTCCAAGAACTAAAAACAATTTTATTAGGATAATCTTCTTCATTGTAGTTGATACTAGCTTCTCCAGCTGCTCCATATACCCAATAATCTAATTTTCTTTTAATTTATTTATTGTATCAGATAGGTTAGTTACCTTAGAAATATTTACATATTCTATAGCACCTGTTGAAGTCTTAACAACAGTTTCATTTATTCTAACTGAGTTTCTTTCAGGAATTAGTATCAAGTCAACTTTGAAATACTTCAGCACTTCTTATTATTGCTCCAAAGTTTCTAGGGTCTTGAATCTCATCTAAGATTAAAACTACTGACTTATCTTTTAGAAGCAAGCTCCTCATAGGCTTCATCAAAATCTTTGTAGTAATCAAAATTACTTATGTATACTGCGACACCTTGAGAATTATCTATTTTTATTTGTATAGAAAAATTTTAATATTTCTTTTTAGAAGCTAATTCTTTTTAGCTTTTTGTACTGTCTCACCTTTTTAAGCCATTATAGAGTTCTAATTTTTTTCTATATTCTTCTCTTTATTTAATAAGGCTTCTGTTACAGGATTAACACCAATAATTCTTTCCATTTTCTCTCCTTAAGCTTGAGTCTTAATTCTTTCTATATTTGCTCCTAGAGCTTTGAATTTTTCTTCAAAATTTTCATAACCTCTATCCACATGATAGATTCTATTTACTATACTTTCTCCATTTGCTTTAAGTGCAGCAAGTATTAAAGAAGCTCCAGCTCTCAGGTCACTAGCCATAACTTCAGCTGATGAGAAGTTTTCAACTCCTGTTACTTTAGCAGTTGATGAGTCTATTTCTATTTTTAGCTCCCATTCTATTAAGTTCTGGCACATGCATAAATCTATTTTCAAATATTGTTTCTTTTATTTCACTAATTCCATTTACTAAACACATAAGTGTCATCATTGGAGATTGTAAATCTGTTGGGAAACCAGGGTGAGGCATAGTAGTAACCTTCACAGGTTTTAAATCAGATAATTTAGATAAAACTTCTAATTTATCTCCTTCAATTTTAAATTTAGCCCCCATTTCTTCAAGTTTTAATAGGAAACTTGATAGATGTTCTGGAACTATTCCAGAAACTTTTATACTTCCATCAAATAGGATAGAAGCTATTATATATGTTCCTGCAACTATTCTATCTGCAATTATAGTGTATTCACAAGCAGTTAATTTTTCAACTCCATCAATTTCAAGTCTACTTGTTCCTACTCCATTTATTTTAGCTCCCATTTTTATTAAGAAGTTACATAAGTCTTCTATTTCAGGTTCTTTAGCAGCATTTTCTAAAATAGTTTTTCCTTTAGCTTTAACAGCTGCCATTATTATATTTTCTGTAGCTCCAACACTTGGGAAATCAAGAACTATATTTCCACCAACAAGCCCATTTTCTGTTGTTGCTTCAACATAACCATGTTCTATATTTATTTTTAGCTCCTAAAGCTTCAAAAACCTTTTAAGTGTAAAGTCAACAGGTCTTGCACCTATAGCACAACCACCGGGTAGAGCAACTTTTCCTCTTTTTTCAATAGCAAGCATTCCACCCATTACTAAGAATGAAGCTCTCATTTTTTTAACTAAATCATAACTTGCTTCTGCTCCACTAAGACCATTGTTTATTATTTTTATATGAATTAGCATCTAATTTTTTTCAACTTCTAATCCTAAACTTTCCAAGAGTGCAACTAAAGTTCTAATATCTCTTAAATCAGGAACATTTCTTAAAATGTAAGTCCCTTTTTTTCTACCAATGTCGCTATCATTATTGGAAGTGTTGAGTTCTTTTGAACCATCAACTTTTAATTCTCCAGCTATTTTTGTTACCACCAATTATTTTTAAATGCTTCTACCATTCTCTTATATCCCCTTTTACTTTTTTTGTATTTAAAAAAATTATAACATATTTTTCTTAAATTTGTGTTAAATATTATTGAATAAAAAAATAAATATATAAACTTGACATCACAGAGAAAATATTATAATCTATGATTAAGAAGAATATATTTAAAAGCTTTTTTTATCTATTTTTTTAAGGAGGAAATTATGGATATTAAAAAGTTTTATTTTTAGCTAATAAAAGAAGTTATAGAGAAAATTGGCTATAAAAAGAAAAGATGAAGAAAAAAAGTAATAAAAAAAAGATGATGACTGGTATAATGAAGATTGCTGGGATAACCTTTATAGATATGAAAAATTGATGCATAAAAGGAGGCAAAGTTAAGATTTGAAAGTTTTTTGCAAGAGTTGATAAATATTTATTGTTAGATGATACAGATTTCTCATTTAAAATAGGAGATTTACATCAAGACGATTTAAATTTAATAGAAACAAAAATTTATAGAATATGTTTTAAATCATAAATAATAGAAAAAAAGCCATTAAATTAATAAATTTGATTATTAGTTTTAATGGTTTTTTTATTTTTTAAACATAGTATATTAATAAATTATATATCTTAACAAATAGCTCATTATTTTTCTTATTTAGAATATGGATTTTTGTGTTAAATATTATTGGTTAGAATAAAAAAATATTTATGTTATAATTAAAATCAAAAAAACACAAAAAGGGATTGAGTTAAGATGAAAATTGAAAAAGTCCACATAAAAAAATATAAAAAGGAATAAAAGATTTAGAACTTTCATTTAGGAAAGATAATGAAATTTTTAGATGTAATTGTCTTAGCTGGAGTAAATGGAAGTGGTAAAAACAACTATTTTAGAATCTATAAAAGATTTTTTTGAGAATAGAAATGTAAATTATAATGAGCCAGAAAAAAATCAAACATTAATTTGAATATATTTTTTTGAAGACTTTGAAAAAAAGAATATTGAAGAAGTAGAAAAAAATCTTCTATTGATAACTATGAACATAAATTACAAGATTTTTTTAGTGCTTTTACAAAGTTATGATTATTATAGAAAAAAAATAGCAATGACTATTATAGAAATCAAATAGCAAAAAGATTTGATATTTCACCTAAAAATAATTTATGTTCCAGCTGAAAATAAATTTTGAAGAAATTCAAACTTATTCTACAACTTTATCAAGAGAGTATAAATTTATAAATATTATAAATTCTAATGTAATAAGAGATATCCCATCATATATAGCAACTAGAAGAAATTATCTTGCTACTATTGAAGAAGATTTAACTATGAAAGAAATTACTAAATAAAAGTAGTAAATAAAATAAATGGTATTTTTTTGATATTTTAGAGTTAGATGTTAAATTAAAAGGGTTTTTCAAAAAGATGAAAAAAACTATGCCTGTTTTTTTGAAAAACTCTGCTGGTGAAGAATTTAATATAAATAATTTGTCATCTGGAGAAAAAAACAATTATTTTTTTAAGAACCTTATCTATAAAAAAATGTTAGAGCCTAAAAAAATTCTATAATTTTTGATAGATGAGCCAGAATTGTCGTTACATCCAAAATGGCAACAAAGAATAATAGAAGTATAAAAAAAGATTGGAGAAAATAATCAAATAATAATAGCAACTCACTCTCCACATATATTAGGAAGTGTTTCTAATGAAAATATTTTTTTATTTTTATAGAGATGAAAAATGGAAAAATAGAGGCTAAAAACAGGAGATGAACTATATTCTTCATATGGACAACCTGTAGATAAAGTTCTTAAAGACATAATGGGATTAGAATCAGTTAGAACTCCAAAGATAGAGAAAAGAATTAGAAGAACTTAGAAGACTTGTAGATGAAGATAAATATGACACAAAAAGAATTTAAAGAAAAAAATATAATGAGCTTTTAGAAATATTAGGGAAATACAGATGAAGACTTTATTTCCTTATAGACATGGATGTCAAAAATAAAAACAAAAAGGTGAATTCTAATGTTGAAAGTAAATAAGAAAAAGCGAACCAGAAGAATTTACAAAATATAAAAGTAAAAAAATAAAATAATAAATTGGGATAGTTTTTAATGCAGAAATTAAACAGGTCTTAAAAACAATACCTATTAGAAGAGCAAGAAAAGTAGTTGTTGCCCCTTATTGTGAAATAGAAATTAATTTGAAAAAAATAGCCAAATAGAACATATAAAACCAAAGGATAAAATTTCCTAAACTGTTTGACAGAATATGATAATCTACTTGCATGTTGTCTTGAAAGTAAAAGATGTGGGAATTCAAAAAGCAAATAAGTGGGATGAACTTTTTATCAATCCAGTTACAGAAAAATCCAGAAGATTATTTTTGATTATGATATAAAAAAACTGGGGAAAATAATCACCTATTTTTTAAAGAGGGAAATAGATATGAAAAAGCTAAGTATACAATAGACTTATTAAATCTTAATGATAACAGATTATGTGGAAATTAGAAAAAAATATATATTTGAATTTTTTTAAATTATAGTAAGTATAATAAAAAAATAGTTTAAGTAATTATCCAATAAAAATTTCCATCTCTAAGAAGATATTTAAAAGGTAGGTTTTAAGCCTATCTTTTTTTATTTTTTTATTAGGAAAGTATAAATTTAAAGAGGTCAAATAAAAAAAGAAATGTGAAGATATCGGTTTAAGTAAAAGATAGTATTTATCAAAAATATCTAAAAATAATTAAAAAAATTGTACGACAAAAAAAGCTCTAATGAAAAATGCTCATTAGAAAACTATTAGAAATAAATTTTATGTATGGGTCCGACCATACCAATCAGAGCTTACATAAATTTCTTGTATATCCATCATAATTTTTACAATAAGGACACATAAATGGATGTACATCAAAAGGTATCAATGGATTGTTTCACATAGAAAGAATATTCAGATTTAGAAAATTTTTTTCTTGTATTTTTTTAACAGTATCTTTTTAACTTTATTGTAATATTCCGCGCATAAAAAAACCAAATCTATTAATCATTTTAAAAATTTTTTTAGGCGGTAAATGAATAAGAATTTGTTGAACAAATTTATCTATGTTCATAGTTACATATTTTTTTCTTTTTTTATTGTCAGCTAAGTCATTAAAGAAAAAAAGTAACTTTTTTTATTATCATAATTAACAATTTTATATTCAGCAATAGGGTGCACGCGCAAGATATCTACCTAAATATTTTTACGATTCCTTTAGGTGAATTAACATTACCAGAACCTACATTAAAGAAGAATCTCATATTTTCTTTATATAGTTTAGAAACAGTTTTTCAGAGCTAAATTTTTTTAATTTTAAGATTAGGATAATTACCATTTTTAACAATATTAAGTACATGATACTTTTCATTGTCCAGCAATAGAAGGGACATGGAAGTAGTCTAATTTTTTTAAAAGATAAAATTTTTTTAGTAAATCCACCAAGAGAAACAAGCGCATGAATATGAGGATTCCATTTTAAATCTCTACCAAAAAGTATGAATAACAGTAATAAGTCCATAGTGGACAATATCAGAGTTAGTGAAATAATCTGGAGAAGATTTAGGGACTTTAATTTTTTTCTATTATTCTTTTTATAAATATTATGAAATTGATATTCTAAAGTTTTATTGACAGCGCTTGCTAGTCTAGAAAGAAGCTCTCTGTCGTAAAAAGAAAAAAAGGTCTTAATTCTTCAGGAATGGTAAAAAAAGAATATGTCTATGAGGTACATTAAGAATATCATTAGTCATCTTTTTGTGTCCAAGTAGCAGAATATTTAAATCCACAAGAAGGACAAAGTCTAGATTTACAAGTAATAGGAATAGTATGATAATGACCACACTCAGTACAAGAGTATTTAATGAAACCAGCTTTAGAATCGCGACAAAGCATAAATCTATTGATAGAATTTTTAATGTATTCCAAATGGTTATGAGTTAAAAAAAGACTTGATAAAATTTAAAATTTGTGGTAGATTTGCTATGGATAGTATTTCTTTAATCATGAGATATTACTCCTTTCTGTATGTTTTAGTCCAAATAAATTTTTACAGAAAAAGAGCCAATTGCAAAAGATTTTTTTAAAAATCTGCAATTGGCTTTTTATTACTCTTATAATTCTTTATACACTTAATAAATAATTTGTTATTTTTTTATTG